>Ga0181379_1001064_pt1 | contig 13006 bp, 8 predicted proteins | sample 2SPOviralmetaG_FD_130115 | JGI IMG/M metagenome (GOLD analysis project Ga0181379, IMG submission 130115) | Marine viral communities from the oligotrophic San Pedro Time Series (SPOT) site, San Pedro Channel, CA, USA - 2 SPOT_SRF_2009-07-10 | ecosystem: Environmental > Aquatic > Marine > Strait... | reverse complement strand
GCTCTAGGGTGGTTTGACGTAGATTTAAACCAAGAAATTGGTGGGAGCATCTATAAAACAATTAAAGGAGAGACGCTTGAACAATATCCTTTTACTAATGACGTTTGGAGGGAGTCCGCTGAGCCAGAAGCGGGTTCGGTGGATATATCTCAGATAGATTTGTCAAAGGTTCCTAAGGTCTTGTACGATAGCTATGATAAAACTGTTGTTAACGAGGGTTATTATATAAGGAACAACGGAAACAAAGCTAGCTCTTTTACGGCGCTGAAAGCTGAATGGAACGGCCTAATGGAATCTAAAGGAAGTATACATACATTGTTATTTCTATTTAGTTTATTTCAAATTAAAGCCCATTCTGCAAGCGAACTAGAAATTAAGTCTCCTAGCGTAAACGGCAATAACGTAACAGGAACTTTGCAAGTAAAGTCTGGGCTAAGGGGCAAAGAGAACATTGCTCCAATCTTGCTACCTACAAAGTATACCTTAGCTCAGGTCGGGTCAGAAAACGATGCGACTATTAACGTGTATGAAAACCAACTTGTTGCCGGAGTAACTTCTATATCAACTGAAGAAGAAGTAAATAACATCTTCTTAAGGCTTCCGTTCTACTATAATAGAAACGGGAAGACCTGGGATCTGGTAGAATCTATTACAAAATACTGGCTAAGCGGCTCTATAAATTCTAGGGCACAATACGCGTTTTTAGCTGCGGATCTTTGGAGGCAAGGAGACGCGTTTTTTAACCCGGAAATAATAGATGAAAGTATAGATAATACAAACCAAATATACACTTTGGATGGGGCCAACCATTTAGTTTCTCAAGACTCTACAAATATCCTTTATAATTAACGTCATGACCACGACAGGAAAGAAAATAACAGATTTTACAAGCTTAACAAGTATTGCAGATAGCGATATTATGTTAGCTGTAGATGTCAGCGATACGGCCTCTTCTCCAGAAGGCACAACTAAAAAAGTTCTGTTTTCAGAAGTTAAACAAGATATTACTTCTGGACTAAATATTTCTAACTGGGACATCGCTTTTAGCTGGGGTAACCACTCTAGTGCAGGGTACATTACTTCAGAGACTGACCCAGTATTTTCGGCCCATCCTACAAGCGAGATCACAACTACAAAAATAGACCAATGGAACTCAGCTTATGGCTGGGGTAATCACGCAATACAAGGTTACCTCCAAAGCATCAGCACGCAATCTATAAACTCTCTATCGGACGTAGATACCACGGGTGCAGTTACTAACAACGTTTTAAAATGGAGCGGTACTTCGTGGATTCCAGGGACTGCCTCAGGAGGCGGAGGAGGGACGACTATAAACGAGCTAAATGACGTAGGTGATGTTGATCTTACGGTCGCTCCCACGGCTAATCAAGTACTTAAGTACGATATCGCGAGCTCTAAATGGAAAGCCGGTGATGACTTTAATTCAGGTGGTTTGAGCAATTTGTCTGTTACTGTTGCATCTGCAGGAATTAACAATCTTACCTACAACAACGTTACGGGGGTCTTTACTTATACACCTCCCAGTTTTTCTTCATATTTACAAAACGTTGCTGAAGACACTAATCCGTCATTAGGTGGAGATTTAGATCTAGATTCTCATACAATTGAAGGCTCAGGAACAATTAACATCACCGGAGATCTAAAAGGAAGCACGCTAAGGCTCTCGAATAATAGTACCGCTCCTAGCTCGGGTAATAATAGAGAAATAAAAGTCATTGGCCAGGCTCCTTACTTCTATGACGGGACCGACTGGAGACCCTTCTTCTTAATAAATGCCCCTACTCAGATCCCTGCGGATACTAACTGGGATGATGTGATGATTAGGTCGACTTTTGATCTTAATATCGATGACGTTAAATATAATGTAACTCCGACTAAATCTAATAATGTAAATGTCCAGATTGTTGGCAGTCCTACGCTAGTAGGTAGTAGCTCTCTGAGTCTTAACGGGGCGTATCTAGAATATGACGTAAGTGATAATGGCCCAGGTAGACCCTATAATTTCAATGGCGCGTTTACGATGGAGGCCTGGATTTACTTTAATAGTAACATAGTTACAACTTCCACCACTCCTATGGTTATTTTTGGGGGATATGGCGCCGCCGACTCTTTGGATAACTGGGCTCTAACAGTTTGGAGGAATAATTCTAGTAATAGTTTGAAATTTAATTGGTTTAACCCAAATGACCCCAATCACAACAGTCTGCCTGGCACCCTTATGCTGAGCAGAAGCAATGCAACTGAGGGATGGCACCATGTAGCTCTTGTCAAAGAGAAAGTTAGCGGTGACATAGTGCTTTACTGGGATGGTAACCAAAGTAACAGCACTGACCTAACCGATAACAATATCCTGAACCCCAGCAAGTTTCGTTTAGGAGGACTAAACGACTACGGCGGGCTGAGCATCGACGCGGTTTACGATGATCTTAGGATATCTAGTAGCGATCGGTATTCGGCAAATTTTACAGCACCGGCTTCTCAACTACCCATATCCGGCTCGACCGCTCAGATCCTGCCTCCTCAAGCTGATAAAAAACTTGAGATCACATTAGGCTCCTCTCCAACAATTAAAGGTTCGCCTGGAGTGACGGTGAGTCAAGAGGCTTCTGGGAAGTACAGATTGACATTTGCTAGCTCGTACTCAAGTAATACTGATTACTATGTTATCGCCCAAGGCATGAACCATGCTAACGACGTCGCGAGCTACATTAGGATTCAGAGACAGGCAGCGCGCGTGGACCTATATGTGAAAAACCAAGAGAACGACAACGCAGTTGACGATGGCTACGTAGGGGTCAATATTATTAACCACAACTAGGAGGCCTAGAACAGAATATGGCTGCATTTATTGACGACCTAAACGCGTGTAAGCAAGGGATCAAAAATATTGCTAATAAACTAGGAGGGGCGGAGATAGAGCTTTTTGTTCATGCCGCCACAATTAGTAACGTAGACGATCCCAACGATCTTTCTAGGGTCAAGGTTCTTTATGGAGAAGGAGCCGACTCTGAATCTGATTGGGTTCCTCTATTAAATAGCGGATCTGGGAAAGTCTCTTCTCAGTATATAGGATCTAAGGTCATAGTGGCCTCTATATCCGGCAACACAGATAACCCAATAGTCTTGGGGCTATTCAACACATCTACAGAAAACAAAACCCTATCAACTAGTCCCGTGGCTTTGCCGATCATAGACACTAGTGATGCCGCAAATAAAAGCGATCCTGGGGCCGTTTGCGATAAGAACAACGAAGGGAGGATGTATCTATTCTCCAACAACGTATCTCAAGATGCAAAGATATGCGTTAGAAGGAATAATAGACAGAACGATCCTAAAGCCAATGTCTATGAATGGAAAAACATGACCAAAGGCCTGGTTGTAGAGAAGTCAGATGACCCTAAAACGGTTAATGATTCTTCCGTTGTAGCAAAAGAAAAGCCCCTACCCGACTGCTCTCAAGAGCTAGAAGGGGAGCTGATACAGTTTACAGAAGACCGAGACTTCAGACAAGTGCCCATGGTCTGCAAGAAAGACGAGAATAAAGACTGGGCATGGGTTCCTACAGGCGTGGTCCCAACTTACTTTAAGAGCATACTACCCAAGTGCTCTGAAAAAATTCATGGAATGCAGGCGCTTATAGACGACGGAAATAATTCGGAGCTCGGGATCTGTATTCGTATGGATAAAGAGATGAAGTGGGTGAAGTATGGCACTAGGCAGGTCATTAAATTCGCAGATAAGCCCGCTCCTATTAAAAAATCAGAGTTTTTGGCCAATGTAACAGAGAATACGGGCCTAGTAATACAAGCAGCTAGTGCGGCAAGTAGCCCTTTTTCTGACTCTAACTTACTTAATACAGTGATGAAAGTCGGCGGAGGCTTAGCGGCTGGGTTGAGCGGATCGGGAGTAGACGGATTTAAATCTTTTATACCACAAGGTGCGTTAGGAGGAAATAATGCTGTCTTAGATATAGCACAGAATATGGGTGCTGCGGTGTTATCTGGGCAGGGTATAGGGATCTCAGATCTCACAAGCGTACTGAGCTCTGGAAGCATATCAGATGCCGGGAACCTTATCGCCAAACTAGGGCCTCTAGCCGAAAAACTACTTAGAGAGGGCTCACTAGACCCAGCACAGATCTTCTCTGCGATGGGAACCGATGCTCTTGGTGCAGGGATATCTGGACTAAGCATCCCGGACGCTGGGCAGTTTACTTCTCTTCTTACGGGGGGAGGGCAAGGAGCTTTAGATGCTGCAGTTCAATACGGACTAAACGCTGTATCTGGGCCTGCAGGAGACGTTTTTAAAGAGATTGTTGGTGGATTAGATCTAGGAAACGCTCCGTCAGCTTTAGCAAATTTACTCGAAGCTGGGGCCGCTGGAGGTCTTTCTGATGTTGTTGGAAATATCGCGGGCGGGTTTAACTTGGATTCTTTAAATCCAGCGGGATTAATTAGCCAGATATCAGGAGGGGGGCTAGGCGGTGTTGCTCAAGCATTCCAAAGTTTTTCAAATTTTGGTTCACTTAACTCCATAATTCCAGGACTACCAACTTCAGCATCCTCGCTTATGGGTCTTGCAGGATTATCTAGCCCTTTGAACTTAGCTTTTCCAGGTGCAGGATTAGGTATATCTGCAGTGACTTCTCTACTAGGAGGATCTAATCCTCTGTCTTCTATACTAGGTGGCGGTGGAGCTTTTGGCGCTTTAGGCGGATTATTTGGAGGCGGAGGTGGGCCACAATGTCCTTGTGATCCTAAATGCAGGAAGACTAAGCATGCAGTTGATAGCGACGGGCAAAGACTACTAGATCCCGCGGGAAACCTAACCTTAGATAACTCTAATGTGTACGGGAGTGATATACTAAATAACAACAAAGGATGTCTTGCAGAAGGCCTTGGGGTAGATTTTACGGGTATCGGCGCTAGTCTTATACCCTCTAATATACTAGACTTAACTAACCTTATTAAGTCTATACCTAGAGTTGGTGATATGAGCACTATGTTTGAAAACGCCGTTAAAGGTGGGGCAGAGCAGGCAGACCTAAACATAGAGATGGTATATACACTCGAGGCTATCGAAAAAACATTTAAGATGGCGGATAATAACACTAGTATCATGGAGCTAATTCAAAGACTCAACCTTCTAGGCACTAGTGACTTCATGAACAACTTGATCGCTGATAAAACCGGCGGGTTGCTGGGTAAGATGTCTGCAGATGACCTAGAACAATCCGCGGCAATTGCTGATTTATATCGTATGGTTTGCGAGCTTAACTCTGCGAAAGAAGGGAGGGACGCTACTGTTGCTCCTACACCAGCAATAATTGCTTCTATAGCAAACATAGGAGAAATACCCGCCTATTTTGCTAAATCAAAAGCTAGGTCATTAATTAATTTAATTAAAAACATTATCGAGGCAATTAGTGTACTAGGATCTCTTGACCCCACTTTTGCGGCACCTTTCACGAACTTAAAAACTACAAATATAGAGTCTAAAGTCTTAAATGACTCTCTATCTGCTAAGATGGCGTTTAGCCAACCGACAGAGGATTCTCTAAATTATAACTTCAAGGACTACAGCAAATCTATCAACGGCGGTAAACAAGGCTCTAATTTTGGCTTAAATGTTAATCTCTTAACTCCTAACCAATTAGACTCTGGAGACTTTGACACTTTACTAAATCAAGTACAAAATGAACAAAAAAGAGCTGCAGAAGGAAAAGGAGATTGTAGCTGATATGCAAAAGAAGGGGAGTAGCCTCTCCTCTTCTGACAAAGAGGAGCTACTAAGGTTAAAATGTAGAACTGACTTTGTTGCTTTTGCAAAAGTAATTACAGACTTGCAATTTAAATCTTATCCAGTTCATGGGCTTATATGCTCTTATCTCCAAAACATTGGCGATGGAAACAAGGACTACAAACGTAGTGCTATATCTTTGCCGCCAAGGACGGGTAAGTCTATGCTTATTAGCCGGATCTTCCCTGCTTGGCAGATGGGGCGGAGTCCTACGGCTCAGTTCATCATGAGCTCATACGCTCTTGGTCTATCTACAGAAAACTCTAGGGCGGTGATGGATTACATTACATCAGAAAAGTTTGCCTGGATATTCCCAGAATGCGAAGTTAACAAAGAAAAATGCAACCTCACCGCTCTTAGGACCGAGAACGGCGGGCTGATTAAGATCGCATCGGCTGGATCTAGTGTTACTGGATTTGGTTATGGCGTCATTGCAGATGAGGATCTCCCAGGCATAGGCATCCTTGATGACCTTCTGGCAGATGGTAACTCATTAACGGTCATGGAAAGCACATTTAGCTGGGTTCAGGCTCAGTTCTTGACTCGAGGTCTGCCTAACCACGCGATCATTTCCATGGGAACAAGGTTTCATTGCGATGACGTGATTGGCAGGTTGTTAAACGCTGACAGGGATAACTGGAGAGAGCTTAACGTTCCGGCGATATGCGTTGATGAGGCGAACGACTCGTTAGGTAGGAAGCTAGGTGAGTCTCATTGGCCAGAGTTTTTTCCCTTAGAAAACTTAAACGCGATTAAAAAGTCCATTGGTGAAAGAGATTTTAACTCTTTGTACCAAGGGCAGCCTGCAGGAGACGCGGGGGCAATATTTAAAGAGCACTGGTTAGAAACTCATGAAAAAAACAGCAGGTACTCTTACGTTTATGCTACTATAGACACGGCATATAAAGCAGAAAGCATGAATGATTTTACGGCTATTTGCGTTTGGGGCCTGGCAAAAGACAAAAGCTTGCACCTCTTGCACGTTGTGATGGAGCGAATGGAATTCCCAGACCTTCAAAAGCTAATACCTAAAGTTGTTAAGCAATGGAAAATTAGATGCCTATACATCGAAGGAAGGGCGAGTGGGGTCCCACTAATACAGTCACTTAGAACATCTTTGTCTATCCAAATCAAAGAAATCATACCGTCTAAAGATAAAGTACTAAGAGCAAACTCAGTAGCGCCCTTGGTTGAAGACGGGTGTGTTAGCCTATATGAAAACATACCAAATATTCAAGATCGGCTTAACGAGCTGACTTCCTTTCCTTTTATTAAAAACGACGACTTTGTAGATGCTTTTGTGTACGGGATAACAGTGTATAGAGACGAGCTTATGGGTGGTAAGAACACCTCTTCTGGAGGTATTAGAACGTCTCTTCCAAAGCTACATTATGACTCTTCTTCTAGAAAATCTAGTTCGTTAGGCTCTTTATTAAACGATAGAAGAAATGTTCGTAACGCAGGCGGTGTGCGTTATCTTTAGTACGTGGTATAATTACAAAAGTCGTAGGTTTTTATAAGAAAACTAACGAGCGCACGCGTTTTTATTTTATTTAAAAACTTATTATGTCAGAAAAAATTAAATTTAACTATAGAGTTGTTTTCTTTAAGCAACCGAGTTGCTCAGCTTGCGAAGCAATGAGGCCCATCTGGGCAAAAGTTGCTAATGATATCACAGAAGAATTCCCCCACCTTAGGGTCGGGTTTGGCGAGTGGGACGTTGCAGAGGATGACTGGGCATTTTGCGACAAGATAGAGTGTGATGGCACCCCTAACTTCGCCGCATTTAACGCTGAAGGAGATCTTTTAGGGCTCAATACCGAAGGTATGATGGCCGAAGGCCAACTAAAAGACTTTATCCTAGGCTGCGTTAACAAATGATAGAACGCACTAAGTCTAAGAGGGCCAGGGATAAGCGCGATGAGCACATTATCTCTCAGATGTGGAAAGCAGATCAGGTCGCTAGAAAGATCTCAAACTTTACTGGGTTGCCATTTGATGAGTTAAGAGACGCAGCACTCGAGTATATCGTGCGTATCTACGATACCTGGGATCAGAGCAAGGGGGCAAACTTTAGTACCTGGGTTAATAGATGCCTTCAGTTTCATATGTTAAATTACCTTAGAGACAGCTCTAGGCTTGTTAAGATGCCTAGGTCATACTCAGATTTGTACTTAAAAATTAGAAAGTATCTTATTAAAAATCCTAATATAACAAATCAGGAAATTGCAAACGACTTGCAGATACCCGTTAAAAAAGTAGATACTGTGCGCACTGCTTTTACAATGAGTTTCAATCCTGTTACAGAGCAAAACTGTGTTGTAGACTTCTCTGAGTCTTCAGAGATAAATTTTTCGGATCTACTTACAAATCACAAAGAGCTTTTATTTAGGGTTACGGACTTAGAGACAGACGACGAGACTTTTTTAATTGATTATCTTGTTAAGAAAAGATCTATATCCACCTTACTTAGGAAAAATCCCCACCTTAAAAACATTGATGATATTAAGTCGTACTCGACTAAGTTAATTAACTACATACTATGGGCAGACAAGTCGTTCGAGTCCTGGGACAAGACTATACAAAAACAGGCTTCGAGAAAAGGTGGTCAGAGATCGTCCAAGGGACCCAATGCAATTACTTCGTGAGGCCTCCAGATTATGACTTTGTTCACGAGGTTATAAGCAAGATAGAAAAGTGGAAGACTCTTCATTCTAGAGAAGGGCTTAAGTATAAAATAAGAAACAAGAAGTTTCAAGGCCGTGCTGTAAAAGGGGTAGTTATGATCACCCCCCGCTCTAAAAGGGAAGTATGGCTCGGTAAGGGGAAGATCGTAGAGGAACTGTTTCCTAGAAAGAAAGAGATACCTGAGTATAAAAAGAATAGAAAAGAGGCTCTAGTAGCGCTAAGACAAATCATAGAACCACAAATAATCTCTTATAGAAAAAGCGTCTTGCGCCAACTGCAGGGTCCGTTAGGGCACAAGATTAAGTGCGCTGTCTCAGGGCAAGCAATTAATGCCGGAGAGTTTCATATTGACCATAGGTACGCATTTAAGAACCTAGTAGAGGAGTTTTGCAGAGACTACAAGATAGACTTAGAAAACGTGGAGGTATACTGTAGAGGAACAAAATGTTATTTTAAAGACACTGACTTAGCAGAGTCTTTCTTTGACTACCACATGATGAATGCTTCGCTTCAGGTCCTTGACGCCACAGAGAACTTAAAGAAAGGGTCGAAGTACTACGGCTAGTCTCTATATACCGGATCGTCACCTAGGTCTATATCAAACTCTTCAGCAAAAAACTCAGAAGCTTTTTCTGCTATTATCTCGCCAATCCTTTGCGAAGTTGTGTCGCTACTTAGCCAAGGCTTATTCTTATCTACAAGAGGAGCGTATGTTTTTCTATTGTATATCGAATACACCCCTTCCGATTGTTTCTTAATGTAGTGCGCTCCATACAACCTTCCAGTTATTATCTTGATGTTTTCTTCTTTGTATCTTGTTTTTAGATAAGAGATAATAGGCCCTTCTTGGCCTTGATTTTCTATAAATACTTCTAATTTTTTAAGGGCGTTCTCCGCCAAGATAGAGAAGTCTTTCGTGTCGTCCTCTGCAACAGTCATTTCGAGAGACATACTCTCTACAGCTTTTACGTACCCCTCCGACCTATCTTTTATTTCTTTCGCGTAGGCGTTGGCTACTTGTTCTGCAATCAAGGCTTTAAAGGCAGGCAATTGTGCTTTAAATGCTTCTCTCTTCTGCTGTGCTAAAGCCTCTTCTTTAAAATTTTGAAGTATGCTATCTTTTGCGGCATCTAAAGTAATGCCCATTATCGCCCTAGCAAGTAGTCCTACAGGTATCATGCGCTTAAGCAGTTAAAGATCTCTTGAGCGTAAGTGTACCGCTGTGACATGTTTGGAGTCCCGGCTTTTTCATACGTGTCTTCAAAAATTAATGTAGCGTTGTTTACAGACGTAGAGTTATTAAGAGCTTCTATCATCCCAGAATAGCTCTCTTTAACTTCTCTTGCAAACCAAGACATCTGTGTATTGATACTATTGGCGCTACCTCCTACTTTAGCAGCATGGGCCTCTAACGCTTTCTTTCTAGGGCCGTTCCATTGAAAAACGCCAAGGGCTGCTCCGCCGTCTCCTACGGCCGTGGGGTCTACCCCTGTAGTTTCCTGAAGAGCGTTACCTATGATCCCTGCGATAGCAAATTTGTTCGTTATCCCCATAGAGTTGGCGGCGTTTGCAATTGCCTGGATGTTGCCTTTATTGTACTTGCCACAGGTGTAAGTGAACTTACCTGGTGGATAAGCTGTAGTTATATCGTTGGCGCCTGTAGTGCTAGACCCGTTACCTGTTCCAGGTGTCCCGCCTAATACCGAAGATAGCGCGAGATTACCGCATTTAGTACATGAGTCTCCAAAACACAGATCTCCCGACGATCTGATATAATCATAATAATCCTTATATCCTTTTTCCTGGGCAAGTGCTGCAAACTTAGGGATTCTTGAGTCAATTAGATAAATGTCTCTGCTTACGTACGGTCTGCGGCACTCTATATCGACTCTCAGATCCCCGTTTTCCCATTTAAAAGTTGTTTTTACAATTGGCCAATTCCGATATTTTTCCGGTATCCATACACCTGGGTCGATAGAGTTAGACTTGTTATTTTTCACCCAAGTATCGTAGTCTGTGATAAAAGAAAGTACCGTGCGGCCTGGGATCAGACTTAGAGCTTTGGGGATTCCTTTAAAACTTGTCTTTAATGTTATGCCTTCTTTTGTGATGCCACCAGAAGCAGGGCCCGATGTAGATCCCTCTCCGGTCTTAGACTTAACTCTACTACCACCACTTCCGGCAGATGGAACAGATGTAGGTACAGAGCCTTGTTTTAAGTGGGCAACTACCATGTCGCCCTCTGGCGTACTAATCACGACGTTATTGCCAAAACCCCCGCCGCAGCTTTTATTTCCTTCTGCGCAACCTGTAAACGCATCTACAATTTTGGCTCCGTTTCTAACAAAGACCTGGATTCCTTCAGCTCCAGATAAATCAACTCCGTTATGATTAGGTCTTGTAGAAGATCTGTAAGTATTTCCGCTTAGCACAGAGAGACTGCCACGTATATCTAAATATTTTCGGGCTTGCGCTTCTGTGATAGGCCTCTTATTATTAAATTCTACGTGGAGGTGCGGACCAGTGCTACTGCCGGTGCTCCCAACTTCTCCAATTAAATTTCCTATATCTTTCTCTGAGCTGTCTGTTGGGGCTTTGTCTTTTAGATCTTGGTCCGTGTATCCAACAGACGTGCTAATTAAGCTCTGGAGTTTTGTAGGATCTATCGTAACCTCTTTAATATTGCTATCTCTACCAATTTTTATAAAGTACCTAAACTTTGTATGTTTTTGTGGGTCGGTTTCAGCCTCACCTACAGACTCACCTACCGCAAGGTTCTTGTCTTTCTCTACGCTTACAGACTTTAAATCTTTGTACTCTTGGAACAAAGAAGATTGCCCACATTTCTCCACTCCAGAAACGCAATAGTGCACGTGGTACGGGGCCTCAACAACAGCTCTGACTTTTCCTACTTCAGTGACCTTGCCTCCTAGAAACGCGATTGGAGATGTTAAATCTCCAAATAAAGCTGTAGATGTTACTTTCTTTATCACGAACTCTCCACTCTTATAAGAGTTACCACTCCCTATACTTGGTCTGACACTTTCTACTACCCATCCATTATTTGCAGAAGAGTTACCGTCAGAGTAATCAGAAAGGTTTTCAAATTGTTTTGGTAAAGAAGCCCATGCACTAAAGTTAACTTGGCGTAGCTTCTCACTAGTTGCTACAGGATCTTTTCTATCTGTTTTAAACTTTAGTACGTCTTTAATTTCTATACCAACTGCTCCTTCAGGCAGATGTGAAGACAGAGAAGCAGGTTTGAGGTTTTTTAAATAATCGCCAAAATTTGTTTTAGAGTTTATTGTGTACTTTTCGTAGAGACCCTTGCCGAGATAAAAAACTCTTTGCAAATAACAACCGGTATCTGGCTTGGAACAAAACTGTATTTTGTTTGCAAATTCTTTTGTAGGCAACGATAATATCTGACTACCTTCTACGCTTTTTACCCATTTCTCTAAGATCTCCTGCGTGGTTAAGCTATTAATCCTGTAATTCCTATCCACCTTTACTTGATCGGCTCCTGTAGAACAAATGTCTTCTATCTTAAACCCGCGCTCTTTTATATCTGTTTTTTCATTTAGCTCATCAACAAGGTTTTTGTTTTTAGAAAAGAACGTGGGCTGAAGATTTTGCTGGAAAGACATGTGGTACGCGCCAGCACCCGTAATAGAGACAGTTGGTTCTCCTGATGTACCCTGAGTTATATTGGTGCCATTTATTCTGTAGTAAAAAGTTTGTTCTGTTACTTGGTTTTTTCCTCCACCTAACTTATAGAACAACGTTATAATTATAAAGGGGTGCTCTGCGCTATCGCCATCTGCTTTGCCTTCTATACTAGTATCTACTGCGGCGTATTTGTTACACTTATGAGTTTCTGGGCTTTGGCTTTCCTCACATTTGGGAAGCAAATCTCCGTTCTCTGCTCTTTTCATCGCAGTGCTCAAGAAATAGCGGTCAATCTCTCCAAGAGCGACCCAAGCGATCCCGTCTAAGTACGGGTCTGTGATTGTTACCTTGCAAGTATTTTCTTTTGCCTTAAATACTCCAGGAACAATATTTCTGTTGTTCATAACTTGAGCACTTAAATTTATATTTAAGTTTGCTTCAATAGAAGCCACTTGCCTTTCTTCAAAGACAATCGCGTAATCTGCTGCGATGGGTCTATATGCCACTCTTGCATGGCATCTATATAAGTTACTCAATTTAAGGCATTATATGCTATAGATACTTTAAACCCCCAGAAGAGAACTCCTTCTGAGGGCTAAAGTAATTATTTAGTTTTTTATTAAGAGACAGCAGTGACTTCGGCGAGTGCCTGTGTTCCGAGATCTCCAGAAGAGTGTACTCCTGTATCGACTTCCAAGGTAAGGATGTCTCCAACAGAGTATCCAGAGCCTGCAGCAGTAACAGAGTTAATTGCGGTGATAATACCACCGGCAAGAACCACGCTTGCTTTGCCTCCAGTTCCATTTCCAGTATCTTCTGTACCAGAAAG
>Ga0181379_1001063_pt1 | contig 13007 bp, 11 predicted proteins | sample 2SPOviralmetaG_FD_130115 | JGI IMG/M metagenome (GOLD analysis project Ga0181379, IMG submission 130115) | Marine viral communities from the oligotrophic San Pedro Time Series (SPOT) site, San Pedro Channel, CA, USA - 2 SPOT_SRF_2009-07-10 | ecosystem: Environmental > Aquatic > Marine > Strait... | reverse complement strand
CCTTGAATATGAATCAGATCCTCTCAGTGCTACGGCAATTCAACCTGGAACTACCACTAGAACTACTGGCACTCTATACGCTGGCGATGATGTTCTATCATATCCCGATAACGTTTTACGTGACGCTTTAAACAACACTGTAACTATCCGTGCTGTATATGATGATCTACCTATCATCTCAGCATCTCCATATACACAGAACGCTTCTATCATCTCGAAGATTGGTGGTAGTGGTGCTTTAATTGATGGTTCTAAAGTCAAGAGTCCTAACTGCCCATTCGCTGGACTAACTGATGGACGAGCAACCTTCCCCAACCAGGGTAAATCGATGGTTGCTGCTGCTTTCACGATTGTTTCTGAGCAGAATGGTATTGGATATAAGATTATTGAAGATGGTTATGTACAGTTGGTCTCGGTTTTCTGTATCTTCTGTGTAGATGGTATTCTTTGTGAGTCTGGTGGATACGCTTCTGTTACTAACTCCGCTTCTAACTTCGGTCAGTTTGCTCTAAGATCTACTGGTGTTAGAAGAGAACCATACGAATTTGACGCTGGTTTCAGAACTTCTACTGGTTACAACCGTGCTTTTATTGACGTTGTTTCCGAAAGTGTAACTGGCAATACAGAATTTACCATTGATAATATTGGTAGAGTTCCTTTGGAGCACTACGTTGTTAGAATTGATGGTTACGAATCTGCTGATCTGGAAGATGAATACTTCATTGATAAAGTCGAACTACTTAGAGAGGGTCCTCCATACAGAGCAAGAATTACCATTACTGATGGTTCTGGTGGTGGCGGTGCTAACTTTAGAGATAAGGCTACAGGCAACATTATTTCTAACAGCACACTATCTACGAAGTTAATTGCTCTACACAGACCATCTATTTGTAACTCTTCTTCTCACACGTGGGAATTTGTTGGTTCTGGTACTGACTATAATGCTCTACCTGAAAACGGTGGTGTTAAGATTGACTCCAACGAACAAGTATCTGAAAACTATGGTAGAACATATGTCTCTGGTACTGACGAACTAGGCGATTTCAAGGTTGGTACATTCGCTAAAATCGAGAACAGAACTGGTAACATCACCTTCACGGGTACGGTTTCGATCTCAGAAGTTGAATTCCTGAAACTAAGAGGCGGTGACGTTGTTGTTACTGGTTTCGATAATAGTAATACTCTTGGTGGTTCACAATCTACTGACTCTAAACTACCCACCCAGAAAGCAGTTAAAGATTATATTACCAACAACCTTGGTCAATATATTAACAAAAACTATTCTACTAACGCTCTACCTAGAGCACTTGTGGAACTAAATGATAGTGGTAAGATTTCTGAATCTCAGCTACCACCTATCAGTCCTATTAATGTCTTTAGTGTAGAAACTCAATCCGAAAGACTAGCACTGGAAGGTGTCAATGCTGGTGACATCGTTATTGAAGACGGAACTCCATTCATCTTGAATACTGATAATGATTCAGTCTTCTTGGCAATTGTTCCTGACACCTCACTACAGTTCACCACCTTCGACGTATTCACTGGTTCAAACACTGGTGGTAAGATCCAACTGACTGAATACAGACCTGGCGTCATTAGAGAAATTGTTATTGATGATCCTGGTTCTGGATTTAGTAGTGCTCCTTCTATTGTCATTAACCCCAGTGCTCTAGGAACCCAGTTAGGACATGTGGCAGCAGCTGCTGAAGCACAGGTTGTTAACGGAGAAATTGTTGCCATCAACATCCAAAATTCTAATGCTCTTCTTGGTGGTAAAGGATATCTAGATGATGCCAACAATAGCGTTACAATCACATTCAGTGGTGGTGGCGGTAGTGGCGCTCAAGCAAGTGTATTCCTAGAGAGTAGACTATATGGAGATATCGTTAACAACATCAAACCAGTTGTTGGCGAGACAATTCTATCTAGCGATGTTCCTGCTGAAGTTGTTAACATCAGCAGAGTTGTCAATACCTCTGGTTCTAATAACTCTAACTGGACTTCACTAAGTACCAGCACGGTTGATGCTTCCGACATTATCGGAGTCATCCCAACCTCCAAACTAGCGGCAGAGAATGAAGCCGCTAACTCAAACACTGCTCTATTTGGAGACCAATCATACAAGAAAGTTGTTAAATCTGTTAGAGCAACAGAGAAGAGATACTTCATTAAGACTGCTGATGTAAGTGGTTCTGATACTTTACTATTCAACGCTTCTGATTCTCAAACAGCTAACCTATTAATTGGTCACGAAATTATTGGAGTCACTGGTGTTCAAGTAGGAACCACAATTACTCAAATTGCTGATATCACTGTAGGTATCACAGTTTATAAGAGAATCACTCTTAGTGATGGTCTAACTTCACAAGTTTCTGCTGACACAATTATTGAATTTGAGAGACCACCGTCTCCTGTACTGTTCGAGTCTTTGATTCCAACATCAGACTTTGTTGAGAGTGTACAGATTGAATCTGGTGGTACGGGATTCGATAATGGTACTTTTAACAACGTACAGATTACTCCAACAAATGCTGGACCTGATGCTGAAGGTCTACAACTTAAGTTTGTTATTGAGAACGGAGTTGTTACTGCTTGTACTGTTGATAACGGTGGTGGTGGATTTGAAAATGACTTCTTACTTACTGACATCCCAACAGAAACTATTGGTAATGGTTCTGGTCTAATCCTTCGTGTTAAAGTTAATACTGAGGACAAACTACATAGCGACGTTGGTATTGATATTGCTAGAGCAAACAACGACACTCTAAGCGATCAAGCTTTTGGTAACGTTGGTGTTGTACGATTCAGGAAATCACAATTTGACGTTGGATCCAACGGTGCTGTCACACTATTCACTGGTATTGACAGTGGTCTAGACGCTGACATACTTGATGGTCAGCAAGGTTCTTACTATAGAAATGCCGATAACATTAATGGCGGTATCCTAAAACCTGCTTTCCTATCTTCGACTGAAACTTATAACATTAGTATTTCTCAGTCTTCTGGAGAAACTGCTAAACTAACTTCTAAAACAGGAGCATTACTAGCAGATGGTATTCCTAGAGAATTTGTTCCTGGTGCTTCTATTGACGTAAGAAGAAACTCCACTAATGGTCTACTAGATCCAGAGTTTAAAGAAGCAATTGATCAACAAACTGGAACAACCACTTTAATATCTACAGCGAATGACTACAACACTGTCATGTCTATCAGGGGTGGTGGTGATGATACATCTAACCCTTATGGTGGCGTTCTACAATTAGGTTTCACTGATGCCAACAATATGTGGATTAGAGGTTCCAGTGCTTCTGTTTCAACTACTGCTACGTTCAGTGCTTGGGCAAAACTCTGGTCTTCAGGTAATGACTACTCATCTGATCCCGCTAATTCTAATACTGTTGCTGGACCAAATGCTTATCGTCTAAGAAACAGAACTGGTCAATGGTATCAAAATGCTTCTACCATGATTCATGGTAGTGTCCTAGACAATAGGATGCCTACGTACCAAACCCAGAAAGACTTCAACACCAGAATTAGACTTTTAGAAGATAGCGGTGCTGGTGTTAGATATAGTATTTACATCCTAAGAGTAACTGCTTCTATTGTTAATGAACTTGAGAACAACACTTTGTTCACTCAGTCTCCATTTGTTGTCAAACTACTTGATGCTTTTGGTAATGACCCTGGCGAAATTAGTATTTCTAATATTAGAATTTTAAATAATGATGGATCTACAGTTGTAACATCATCATCATCTCTTGATTACACCCAAATTTATGCTGTTGTAACTGGCACACTGATCACAGGTTCATTCAATGGAACTGTAGAGATTGGTGATAACACCATTCAAATTCCATTCGATGACTTCACCATCTCCGAGTACGATGGTAATGCTGATGGTATGCCTGATGGCAACATCGAAATTAGTCGTCTAGAGAGTGATAATGGAACTGCTAAGTTCTTCCTTGGTAGATCAGATGGTGTTGCTAATAGTGAAACAGAACCAACTATCTTCTTCAGATCTTCTGAGGATGGTGGTACTGGAGACTTCTATACTGCTGCTCTTCGAGCAACTGGAGGCACCGATGCTTTAGGTAGCGGTTCTCTAAATGTATTGATCACAGATCCAGATGAATTTAAAGTCGGTGGCAACACTGTATGGAACGCTGGTAACGTAGTATTCAACTCAACGAATACAGCATCTACTACAGATGCCAATGGTGCTATCACACTTAAATCTGCTGTCTTTAGAGACGAGAATGGAGACTTTGCTGCTAATACAATTACAGCATCTTTAACTGGTCTTGCTTCACTGAACCTACCACTCACTGGCGGAGACCTAACTGGTATCCTAAACATTGGTGATTCTAATAATGATAAGGCACTAAATGTATATGGACCAACTTCACTCTTCGGAACTCTAGGTGTCGAAGACGATCTAACCGTTGATGCTGGTACACTCTTTGTTGACGCTAGCGAGAACAAAGTTGGTATTGGAACATTAGTATTCACTCCTGATCCAGCTGCCAAACTTCTTATCGATGCTGGCAGTTCTGCTGCTGGTAGCGTTACAGCAACTGGTGGTAATGCCAATCTTGGTTCTGGTTACAGAATGCTACACCAAGGTGGCGGTGGCAGAACCAATACTAGTGGTCGTTGGGAGATGGCGTTTGGATCAGGTGAAACCAATTATGGTTCTGGACAGAATAGTCTGGGAGCAACTGAAGGTCTATACTTCACTCACACTGATGGAAGCACCACTGGTGTTCCTCTAATCCTTAAGAGAAATAAAGACGTTATTGTTCCATTCAAATTGGGTGTTGGAACCAAGTCTCCAGGATTCACCATGGAAGTTATTGGTGATGCTAGAGCTAGTACTGCTCTCACAATTGGCGATACCGCTAATAACAACGGAGCTCCGCTTTACTTCCTGGGTGCTACTGGCGGATTGGTTGGTGGTACATCTTCTTACCTCAGCAACTTTAGAATCGGTAACCAGTTAAATGGTTCCGACATGTTCGAGATTACTGCTGGTGATCATAGCAATGTTAATAACGAGTGGAAGACTACTCCCGCCATTGCTATCCAAGGTACTACAAACAGAGTTGCTATTAACACTACACTCTTTGGTGGTACTGATCCAGATAAGACTGATGTTAATGGAAATCCAATTGAAAGAGATTACATCCTGAATGTTCAAGGTGATATCAACTTCAATGGTCTCGTCTTCCAGGACAATGCTGAATTTGTTACTTCCAGATGGACTGAAGCACCTAACGAAACTGACATCTATCGAACAACTAAAGTTGGTATTCACTTCCTGACTGCCAAGAATCCAGATTATGATCTAGAGGTTGATGGTGATATTGGTCTTACTGGATCAATGTATGCTAACGATGATCCTCTCTGGTTGGATTCATTCGGCGTTATCAAAGTTAACAGAGCAACTCTTGCTGAAGATGTCACTATTACGGCAGGACTAAATGCTGTTAGTAACGGTCCTATCAGCATAAATAGTGGTACTGTAACGGTAGACGCTGGCGCTACCTGGGTAATTACGTAAGAGAATTATGTCATCAACTTCAAAATTAACTGTAAATAATGTTATTTTATCTGACGCTCTAGTAGTTCCAATGCTAGAAAGTAACCCTGGTGATGGAGCTACTGGCGAACTTGTGTTTTCCGAGGATAGAATTAAATTCAATTATGAGGGTAAGTGGTATCACATTAGAGATAATGCTAAAGTTGATGGAACTAGTCCTGCCAAAGCGTTGAACAGATCTATAGATTTATTAACTGTTAATCCTGGAGCTGCTACTGGATGGTATTGGATACTTGTTGGTGGTACTCCAAGACAAGTTTGGATTGATTGTGACTATGATGGTGGTGGTTGGGTACTAGTAGCAAGTCACCCACGTAACGTATCAATTCCAACTAACCTGACTTATGCTCAAGCAGCAGAGTCTACGCTTTCTTACGGATCAAATACTCCAGGTACAGGTGATCCCAAGTCTTATTCTTATTGGATGGGACTCGATGCATGGAGTGCTATTACATCCCAAAATAATGCTGGAAGAAATGTTGTCGAATATGTTGCTGGATCTCAGGTAGCATTAGGATCTACAGGCAGTCATAACAAGAGAGCAAGATGGAAGTGGGATGGTTGGAACTCTGCCTATTCTTGGAATAATCCCAACTCAGCATCTCTAGAACTAGGTGGACAGCTTCCTGGTCTATGGACATATCACATTGCTAATGGTTACAATTTCTCAACCTTTGATAAAGACCAGGATGTGAACGGTGGTAGTTGTCCTTCTTATTACAACAACGCTCCATGGTGGTACGGATCTTGCTGGTCTGGTTCTGCTTGGGGTGGTAATGGAGCAAGTTATACCAACTCTTGGTACTGGACTAGTTCTGGTGGAGACAACTACGCTTACGGAGCACTATACATTAAATAATTATGGCACATCTTAATCACGGACAAAAAAGACTAGCAGATAGGTTAGTAGTAACTAAAAAATTTAAAGAAGCAAAAGATGGTTACGCGGAGTTCCATTTTTCTTGGACCAATAAAGGTGGGAAAGTGTGGGAGGAGAAAATGCTTCTTGCTGTAGATGATAACAAAAAATTAGCAGAAGAATTTGATATTAATGAATACATTACTCACAAAGAATACTGCTGTGTACGTAGAGCAGATAAATTTGCTCTTCGAGAAATCGATTCATAAATAATAATATAGGAAAGTATTCGCCATAATGTCTAACTTAAATTGTGGAAAATTAAACGCCACTGATCGTATTAAATTACCCATATACAATAACTCTACCAGACCTAGTGGAAGTCTCGGGGATCTAATTTTTAATACTGATGAAGGAACTGTCGAAATTTATAACGGCACCGAATGGCAAGCAGCAGCTAAAACTGTTTTTGAAGTGTTTGGAGGAACAGTCTCTACCTCAGGACAGTATACCATTCATACTTTTACTGGTGTGGATACCATGCAGGTTACTGGTAGTGGTCAATTAGAGTATTTGTTGGTTGCTGGTGGCGGCGGTGCTGGTATGGACATGGGTGGCGGAGGTGGCGGAGGTGGTGTCATCTCTGGAAGTAAAACTATACAAGAGGGTACATACCCAGTATTAGTAGGTGCTGGTGGACCAGGAGCTCCAGCTGGTGCTACTAATGGTCAACCTTCTGGTCACCAGTTTACTATTGGTGCTACAAAAGGGGAAGATACTCAATTCGATGGTATGACTGCTGCAGGTGGTGGTATAGGTGGAAGTTCATACTATAATTATTCTCCAGAATCAGCTGGAGGAAATGGCGGTTCTGGTGGCGGTGCTAGTGGATATAGTAATGGTAGTTATAAACCTGGTGGACAAGGTACTGCTTTACAAGGTTCAAATGGTGGACGTGGTGGTCCCCAGTATTATTCTGGTGGTGGCGGAGGAGCAGCATCTCCTGGTATTGACTCCACAGGACAACCTAATGGTGGTAATGGAATATCCAGTTCTATCATGGGTATTTCGTATGCTTGGGGCGGTGGCGGTGGCGGTGCTGCTTATTCAGGTCCCAGAGGTGGTAATGGTGGCAATGGTGGTGGTGGCGGCGGAGCCAAAAATTCTGGGTCTGGTGGCGCTGGTATCAACGCTGGTTCAGCTGGTGGATCTGGTCAACAACAGAATCCTGGCGGCAATGCTGGAACAAACACTGGTGGCGGTGGCGGTGGTGGTTCTCACTACAGTAGAAATAATAAAGGTGGCAATGGTGGTTCGGGAATTGTGGTTGTCCGATATATTGCCCAATAATATAAATACTAACAAAGTGGATACAATCCTATGTCAACGGTAAATGTAGGTAGACTCGATACCAACAATAGATTAAATATACCTTCATACAATCAAGCCCAAATTGATGCTCTTGATGTAGAGACTGGTATGGTTGTGTGGAATTCTACCGAAGAACAAGTACAATTTTATTACGGTGAATGGTCCTCTATTTCAGGAACATTTAGTGGAGCAGGTGCTGGAGCCAGTGCTACAGGCGGATCGATGCAAGAGGTTGGTGGATATATGGTCCACTTCTTTAGTGGAACTGACACGTTTTCTGTCATCGGCGGAGATCTGTTGGTTGAATACCTACTCGTCGGCGGCGGCGGTGGTGCTGGAATGGATATGGGTGGCGGCGGAGGAGGCGGCGGCGTTCTTTCTGGAACTACTACTATTTCGGAAGGATCATATATTGCTTCTGTAGGTCAAGGCGGTCCAGGAGCTCCAGCTGGTGCTACTAATGGTCAACCTTCTGGTCACCAGTTTTCTATTGGCGCTACAGAAGGACAAGATACCCAATTTAACGGACTCATCGCCAAAGGCGGTGGTACAGGTGGGAGCTCATACTACAATTATTCCCCAGAATCAGCTGGAGGAAATGGTGGTTCTGGCGGTGGCGCTAGTGGGTATAGTAATGGCAGTTATAAACCTGGTGGACAAGGAACCTCGGGTCAAGGTAAAAATGGTGGACGTGGTGGTCCCCAGTATTATTCTGGTGGCGGAGGAGGATCTAAAGATCCAGGAATTAACTCCACAGGACAACCTAATGGTGGCGATGGAATAACTAGTGCTATCATGGGCGTCTCATATGCTTGGGGTGGCGGTGGAGGTGGCGCTGCTTACTCAGGTCCCAGAGGTGGTAATGGTGGCAATGGCGGCGGTGGCGGCGGAGCCAAAAATTCTGGGTCTGGTGGTGATGGAATTAATCCAGGTTCCGCTGGTGGATCTGGTCAACAACAGAATCCTGGTGGTAATGCAGGTTCTTCTACAGGCGGGGGCGGCGGTGGTGGTTCTCACTACAGTAGAAATAATAAAGGTGGCAACGGCGGGTCTGGTGCTGTCATCATTAGATATCAAGTCTAAATAAAAGAGTAAAGGAGAATTTTTCAATGGCACATTTTGCTGAAATTGACAATGACAATCAAGTCGTAAGAGTCGTTAGAGTTGACAATAATAAATGTGTTGACGCTGACGGTATAGAAGTCGAACAGATTGGTGTGGATTTTTTGAAGTCCCTTTACGGTGAAAATACCAACTGGGCTCAAACTTCATACAACGGTAGAAATAGACAAATGTATGCTGGTAAAGGATATATCTATCTACCAGATCAAGACATCTTTGTTCCCCCAAACCCATTCCCATCATGGACTTTAAATAGATCTGCTGGTAAATGGGTCGCTCCTGTTCCCGAACCAGAACATGATGAACATAAAGAAGCTACTATATGGAGTGAAGATGAACAAAAATGGTATATTGAACCTAACCAAGCTACAAAAATGTTAGAAGATTGGCAAAAAGAAAACCCATCACTAACCGATTTTGATTACGACTGATTAACAATGAAAAGAACTTACACTATTACTGGCGTTCATACTGCCATCAATTTGCTACGTCCCCAAGCAGAATATTCTTTAAATAATACTGAATTTATTATTTTGAATGACCCTAGACCTGCGCCAACGTGGGAAGAAATACAATCTACTATTAATAAAATTAGAGACTTTGAAGATACTATCCCTTCTGTCGAACTAGACAAACCAAAGACACCCTTTGATAAAATTGCCACTTACGGTGGATGAATAAATAATAATATACACGATCACATTTGATTACCATGGATACAACAGAACTGAGAAAAAATTTTGAAGAGCAACTTGCTAGTACTGATAAGCAAATTGCTGAACTAGAAGTACAACTTGCCAAAGCAAGAGAGTATAAGTTGAAACTATCTGGTGGACTAGAAACTTTAGATTTGATTAATCCCCCCGAAGAAGAAACTGCTGCTGCTGAAGAACCAGCGGCAGAATGATAAACGCTAAAGAGTTTCACATCAACCCCTCTTCTTGGGAGGTTGATGTTATTCACGTGGGGCAGTCTAAAAATAGGTTGCTAAAGATTAAAAATTTCTTCTCTAATCCTGATGAGGTTAGAGAAATTTCTTTGCAAGCAGAATTAAAGAGTACCATAATGGGAGAGAAATCTTCCACTCCAGGATATATTTCCAGGATAGGTAATGTGGATATGATGTTCCTTAGTCCATTCAAGGAAATTTTACATGAGAAGTTAGGTGCTTCTAGATTAATTCTACACAATCCAAAAAATTGTATATTTACTATTCAAAAATACAAACCAGGAGAACTATGTAGGACTACTAGTATGTACCCACATATTGATTGGATGCACTATGCTTGTGTTTTATCACTGAACACAAACGAAGAATTGAAAGGTACAGAAAGTAGTACAGCATTCTGTAGACATATTGAAACTAATATGGAACACTCATGTTCTGATATGAACTATCGGCATGATAGAGTAAGAAATCAAGATCAAGACATGGTTTCGCTAGACCCATCTACTTTTGATAGAAAAGGATGGGTTACATATCACAAAGAACTACACGAATATAATACGCTCGTTTTTTATGAAGGCAACATTTGGCACACACCATACTTCAATACTGATTGGAAGTGTGATAGACTTACATTTAATGGATTTTTAAAATGAGTTACCAAACAATATGGTACAAAACTAAACTACCTAAGTATGTCATTGATAGTTTTGTAGAAGAAACAGAAGATATTAATATATCTCAATCAACTATTAAAGATAATATTTTAAATGTACGGACTAGAAAAAGTAAAACCTGCTGGATTCCCCAGTCTCATTGGATAGGAGGATTTGCTACCCACTATGTTATGCAAGCAAATCAATTTAACTTTGGATATGATCTTGTAAAAACTCCAGACAGACCTTTACAGTATACATCATACGATAAAGGAGAATTTTATAATTGGCATGTAGATACCATTGATGAAGTAGAAACAGGAATAGTTAGAAAATTATCTTTTACTATTCAACTTTCTGCTCCCGAAGATTATTCTGGTGGTGAGCTCCAATTTCTAGATGATGGAAACAACACATTTTTTGCTCCCAAAGAAAGAGGAACTATCATTATATTTGATAGTAGGATGAGACATAGAGTAAAAAAAATTAGAGATGGAAGTAGAAAATCTATTGTGGGTTGGGTAGAGGGTCCATCATGGAAATAACTAAAGATTGGTTGGTAGTAGATTTAAAAAATTTAATAGATGTTTCTGAATATAAAGAAGAAATACCAAATGAATTTCAAACTGAAGACTGTCCTGGTATCAACGGGGTTAGTAGTGCTCGATATGGAGAACCGAGATTTAAAAAACTTCATTATGATGTGAAACAAAAAATAGAATTAGTAATTGGAGAAAAACTTTATCCTACCTACTATTTTGATAGATTCTATTTTCAAAACACTAGTATGGATAGACACATAGATAGAGAAGCATGTGAAATTAGTGTTTCTCTTAACATTAGTAGTAATTTAAAAACCTCTTGGCCATTATGGTTTGATATGAACGGCGAAAATATGGAGTGCCATACTAACCCTGGAGATGCGGTTCTTTATAGAGGAATGGAAGTTCCTCATTGGAGAGATAAAATGGGAGGCGACAAAGATTCATACTTTCACCAAATATTTTTACATTACGTTAGAGCAGATGGTTACTTCTTAGAATTTGCTTATGATCAAGGGACTACATTAGATCAATATACCCACGAAGTTCCATCTCCCTAAATAGTAACAAGGACTTTGTGTAAGATACATGGCAGCGCCGAGCACTAGGCAGGAACTAATTGATTACTGTAAACGTCAGTTGGGCGCTCCTGTACTACAAATCAACATTGCCGATGAGCAGACGAGCGACATCGTAGATGATGCTATCCAGTTTTATCATGAGCATCATTTTGATGGGCTTGAACAAATGTATCTCAAGCACAACATTACTGATACAGACATCACTAGATTTACCACACAGAATGAAGTTACGTCAACTACAGATCCTGATAAAACTGGTTGGGAACATAGAAAGAATTTTCTAGAAGTCCCAGATCATGTAATGGGTATTAGTAAAGTATTTGGTGTGTCCTCAAACTTTGTCAGAAATAGTTTGTTTGGTATGACAAACCAATATTTCCTGATGGACATGTTCTCCTTTTCCAATGGATTTAAAATGGGGAACTTTGATCTCACTAATTTCTATATGACAAAACAGTATTTTGAAACTTTAGATCAAGTTATTAATACTGGTGCTTTTGTTCAATATAGATTTTCAAAGAGACAAGACAGATTGTATATTGATATTGATGTCAATAGACTTAAGGAAGGAAACTGGTTATTGATTGATTGTTGGGGTGCTATAGATCCCGACACATTCACACAAGTATATAATGATTCTTTCCTAAAGAGGTACACTACTGCTTTAATGAAAAGACAGTGGGGAACAAACCTCATTAAATTCAACAATGTTCAACTTCCTGGTGGCGTCACCCTAAACGGTCGTCAGATCTGGGATGATGGTAACAGAGAAGTTCAAGCACTTGAGTCAGAAATGCTGTCCAAGTATTCACTCCCACCAATGGATATGATCGGATAAGATGCCTACTAGTCCCTACTTTCCCACTTACTATAGCGGTTTTTCTGGCGAGCAAAATCTCGTACAGGATCTCGTTGACGAGCAGATTCAATTGTTCGGATCGGATATCTATTACCTGCCTAGAACAATCCTGAAGGATAATACTTTAGATGACATCATCTATTCAAAGTATCAAGAACAATTTCAGATTGAAATGCTTCTAGAGAACGTAACAGGTTTCGGAGAAACATCTGAATTTATCAGTAAGTTCGGTCTGCGTATTACAGATGAAGTAAAGTTCCGAGTCTCTACAAGACGTTGGGATGAAGAAGTAACTGATCATGCCCCCAACCTCACGTTGGACAATAGACCTAACGAAGGAGATCTTTTGTATTTCCCACTAACAAAAGATTTGTATGAAATTAAATTTGTAGAAAGAGAGCAACCTTTCTATCAGATGGGTAAACTTCAGTTCTATACAATGACTGCTGAGATCTATGAAGTTGGTAGT
>Ga0181379_1001062_pt1 | contig 13008 bp, 11 predicted proteins | sample 2SPOviralmetaG_FD_130115 | JGI IMG/M metagenome (GOLD analysis project Ga0181379, IMG submission 130115) | Marine viral communities from the oligotrophic San Pedro Time Series (SPOT) site, San Pedro Channel, CA, USA - 2 SPOT_SRF_2009-07-10 | ecosystem: Environmental > Aquatic > Marine > Strait... | reverse complement strand
TTTTGGAATTTTACTAATATTAGTTTTAAATAATTGATTGACATTTATTTTATTTTCTCTTAAAGAATCTTGATAAATCGAAATAAATCTTTCACAAATAAATTGTTGTAAATAATTATTAATCTGATTTATATAAACATCTTTAGTAGTAGATAAAATATTTAGATGTGCTTCATTATAAATTTTCATATCTTAATAATTTAATTATAAAAATAATGTATAAATAACGCAATTAATATTATATAATATAATTATATAATTATGAATAATGATTCACTATCGTGGATAATTATAATTTTTTTAACTTGTTTTTTATTGATGATGATTTCTAGAGATTTTACTTTATAAATTAATAATAAATGTATATAAAAGATACAATTATTATTAATTTAAATGTCCAAAAACGAATTAAAGAAATATAAATCTTTTAGTGAATTAGAATTAAATGATAAACTTTTAAAAGGTATTTATGCATATGGTTTTGAAAAACCAAGTAATATTCAAGAAATAGCAATTCATCCGATTATTAATAGAAAAGATGTAATTGCACAATCACAATCAGGTACAGGTAAGACTGGTTCATTTTTAATTAGTGTTATCGAAATATTATTAAGAAAACTTAGTATTAAAAATCAAGTTTTAATATTGGCACCTACAAGAGAATTAGCAATACAAATAAATACTGTAACATGTGAATTAATTAGATATACTAATTTAAAGAGTGCGGTATTTATAGGTGGTACGTCTTCAACAAAATTTATTGACAATAACATAAGTATTGGTACTCCTGGTAGAATATTTGATTTAATTAAAAAAAGAATATTACCTGTCGAAAATATTGAAATTTTAGTATTAGATGAAGCCGATGAAATGTTATCAAGAGGGTTTAAAGATCAAGTATATAATATATTAAAAATATTAAGAAGTGATTGTCAAGTCGCATTATTTAGTGCAACAATGCCTAAAGATATCTTACAATTATCGGAAACTTTTATGAAAGAACCTTTAAAAATATTAATTCAAAAAGAAGCATTAACATTAGATGGTATAAGACAATATTATATCCCTATGGAAAAAGAATCCCATAAATTGGATACTTTATATGATTTATATAAATTAATAAAAGTAACACAATGTATTATATATACAAATTCAAAGAAAAAAACCGAATCTGTTGCGGAATCACTAAATAACGACGGTTTTGCTGTTAGTTGTATGCATGGTGGTATGGAACAAAATTTAAGAAAACAAGTTATGGACGATTTTAGACACGGGCAAATTAAAATTCTTATCACGACTGATATTTTATCCAGGGGAATAGATATTCAACAGATTTCATTAGTTATTAATTATGATTTACCTAAAGAAACAGAAACATATATTCATAGAATCGGTAGAAGTGGTCGTTTCGGTAGAAAAGGAACAGCTATTAATTTTGTTTCGCAATATGATATTACTACCTTAAAAGCAATTGAACGTTTTTATGATACCGCAATACAACCATTGCCGTCAGATGTCCAATCTGTTATTATTACATAAAAATTGATGGGTTTATATCCAATAATATATGTTAAGAATTACAATGTCTCATACATTTACACCCGAACCCATTAAACGAGCAATTGATATTAGACCATATAAGACTCTTAAAGACGGACTTGAGATTGATTGGGATAATCAATATGATCTTCGAAGAGTTAATGTACCCGTGACACAGGTGAAGTTAAATGAAGCTTTGAAGAATCATTTGAAGTTCATAGTTTGTAGAGATATGATTTTTATGAATCATCAATATTTTGGAGAAAAATCTTATTATACAACTCTGGGATTATCTGATCCTAGAACAGACTTTGAAAGTTTCAAACAATACGCACAAGTATCAATAGAGCAGTGTTGTCCTAATATGAAAGAATCTGCTGAAAATGGATATGTTAAATTATGTAGAAGCAATCATGTCACTGGTGATATTGGTAAGTTGTTTGATTAAATAATAGATATGAAAATTATGTGAAATAGAATATAAAACAATGACACAATAATCTAATTCATATAAATTCACAAGGTAAACTGGAATAATCTTTTTACATTTGATTTATTGAAATATCTTTTTATTTCCAAATATATATTTCAAGAAATTAAATTATATATAAATATAATTTAATAAATATAATTTAATAGATATGGATGAAGTATACTTAACAGATGAAATAACTATATATAATAATAAATTTTACAATAAAGGGAAAGAATTAATAGGAAATAAGAAATGGTTAGAAATCTTAGATAAATGTGGATGGGAGAAATTAGATACTTTATGGATTAGAAGATTGAATAAATATAGAGAAAAAAAATCTGTTAAAACAAAATGGGGTATATTAGATACAAATAATGATGGTGATTGTTTTTTTAATGTAATTGCTGAAGCATTTAATTATTATAATAAAATACATAATAATGATATTTTATATGATTGTCAAGATATTCGAAAGAAAATATCAAATGAAATTAATGAAAAAAATTATGAAGAAATAATGATGTTTTATAATATTGAAAAAATAAATGGAGAATTTAATAATAAATGGGATATTAATAAAATTAATACCTATCAAGATTTAAGAAATGAATTAATTAAAACGGGTCATAATTATTGGGCAGATTTTATTATAATGCAACTCACTTTATCTGCTTTTAATATTAATATTATTTTATTAAATGAACCGAAAGACATTCCAATAAATAAATGTAAAATTTATCCATTTGGCAATGATTTAGATATAAATAAGAAAACTATTATAATTTATTATTATAATAATGATCATTTTAAATTAATTGGATATTATGATAATCATTGTATGAATACTATTTTTGAATATAAAGATTTACCTAAAGAAATTATTACAGTATATGATATGGATAGTCGTAAAATCTAATTTTAGTTATATTAATTTTTTTATCAATTAATATAACTTAATTTTTTTAATTTTAGTTATATTAATTTTTTTTAATTTTAGTTATATTAATTTTTTTATCAATTTATATAAATTGATATAACACCTTGCCTAATAATATTAGACTCATCTTTTTAATAAAGGGGTTAGGGCCATTACGCAATGTCTCCGCGGTGTCAATACTCATTTAAACTTATTGAATAAATATTTATCTTTTTTTCATTTTTTATAATAATTAAATATTTTTATAATGTTGAATTATTTATAATAAATATATTTGATATTATAAATATATTTGATATTTATATACTATGGAAATGGCCATAATAAGTATTGTATTGGGAATGGGTGTTTATTTTAATAAAGATGGACTCGATAGAAATAAATATAATAAAGAAATTGATATAAATAAATATAAAAGAAAAACGATAGGTAAAAATATTTATAATTCTTCTAAAACTGTTAATATCCGTAAGAAAGAACAAAAAGAAATGGATAATTTATATGAAAAAGCAAAAGATACTGTTAATACAAATGTATTCATACCCGGTCCACCGAGTGCTATTTTAAATAATGATTATACTGATACTAAATTACCAATTGAATTTAATGAAAATCCTCCTACTAATTTAAATATTAAAAATGAAATGAATACTGATGAAATGAATGATATATCATTTAAATCTACTAGTAATGTTTATGGTGGAGGATGGGAAGGTATATCTAAAAATCCTGCAGAAATTTCAAAACTAACCGGAACTGTAATTGAAAATTTTGATCATAATAATATGACTCCATTTTTCGGTGGTTCTATAAAACAAAATTTAGATGAACATTCTACTAGTACAATATGTGATGTATTTACTGGAAATGATAAAAATTATAAGGAAAAAGTTGAAATTGCTCCTATGTTCAAACCTACAACAGATGTTTCTAATGTATATGGTTCTCAATCATTAGATAGTAATAATTATCAAAGATATGTGGTGGGAAATATACGTAACAATGAAACACCTATTGAAAAAGAATATGTTGGACCTGGATTAAATGATGGTTATACAAGTTCACCTTCGGGAGGTATTCAACAAGCATCAACAAGAGATTATGTAATACCTAAAAAGACAAATGAATTACGTGTTAAAACAAATCCAAAATTATCTTTTAATGGTAGAATCGTATCTGGTAAAAAAATTAGTAGAGCAGGTAAAACAGGTGTTGTTGAAAAGAATCGTCCAGACTCATTCAGTGTATGGGGTAAAGACCGATTATTTACTACTAAAGGTGATTGTACCGGTCCGAAACAAAGAAGTAAAGTCATAATAAAATGTAATAATCGTAAAACTACTGAACTTAAAAGTAGAGTTGGACCTGCAGGTCCTACTGTTTATAAAGCAAAACGTTCAAAATATGGTGAAACAGCACCTTCTTTTAAAAATTTATTAGATACATTTGGATTTAGAAATATGTTTAGTGATTATTGGGATTCAGTTGTAGATGATTATGGAAGAGAGTGTATTGAATTAAGAAATACTGATAAAAAGAAATGTAATGATAATGACCCGACAAATGGTTTTATTCAAAATAAAACTAGTTATTATGTTAGAAATGGTCAGGGTCCTCGATTCACAAGAAAAACCAATGTTGTTGGAAATTCAAGATGGGCAAGTAATATCCAAACTCCACATAATAGACATAAAATATATAATCCAAATGATGTTGCTAAAACTACAATTAAAGAGACTAATATTCATGACAGTTCTAAATTAAATTTAAAGAGTAATAAACCTATGAATCATCAGGTTAAAGACCCAAATGATATTGCGAAAACAACTGTTAAAGAAACTACATTTTTAGAAAACTATATGAATAATCCAAAGAAAAAGAAAGAGACTGGTTATTTAATTAAAGCAGATAATATTAAGGCAGATACCACTCACAGAGAAACTACTCTTACAGATTATACCGGAGATGCTAAAGGGGAAGAAAGTGGTGGATATCAAATTTCTGATCCAGATGTTAAAAATACAGTTAGACAATTTACATCTGATTACGAATATGATGGTATTGCAGGTCCGAGTGGCAATGATAAAGCAATGTCTTATGAAGATATTTATAATTCAACCATTAAAACTATTAGACAGGATGTTTCGAAAGGTAGAATACCTGCTACACAAGGTCCTAAAAAAATGTTAGATGGTACTGATATGAATGTTGAAACAACAAAAAATGTTGATTCAAATAATATATTAATTGATAAAAGAGGTACTGCAAGTACAAAGGTCTATAATTCACTCCCTAAATCAGATAAATGTAATGAAACAAAAGATAAAAATACATTACCAAATCAAGATAGATTAGACCCTGCTATGGTTAAAGCCTTTAAAGAAAATCCTTATACTCAATCTTTACATAGTTCTGTTTTCTCATAAATCTTATATCAAGTTATAGTCTTTATAAATCTTATATAAAAAAAAATGATGGTCTTTTATTCGATAATCTACTTATATAAATTATCGAAATGTCTGTTTCTGCTACTATGCCCGGACCCTCCAAGAAAAAGGAACTTTTGGAGCAGGCGATGCTCGAAATGGAGAAGGTGATTGATGTGAACAAAATCGCCTGGGAGAAGAACGCTGCCTTGCAGGAGCAGAACGATGCCTTGAAGACGGTGCACGCCGAAGAACTCGATGCCTTGAAGAAGGCGCACGCCGAAGAACTCGATGCCTTGCAGGAGCAGAACGATGCCTTGAAGACGGCGTACGCTGCCTTGAAGAAGGAGCACGCCAAAAAAGATGAAGAGGATTTCCCCGAACAGGGTGATAAAATCGCTGCCTTGCAAGAGAAACTCGAGCAAGTCGAACACAACTGCAAGATCCTCGGCAATGATTCCCGAGTTTTTGTCAAGGAGAATAAGCGTCTTCAGGGGAAGTTGCAACAGGCCAATCGTATCATCGAAGATCTGAAGACCGAATCACCCGAAAAGGTGACTCCCGAAGAGGTGACTCCCGAAGAGGTGACATCCAATATCACTCAAGTGGATGGACCCCCTTCCGTTTGGGGTCAACCGAAACCCAACAAACCGCCGCCCACGAGTGAGGAGTCCGCTAAGGATACTACCGATGTCGAACCCTCGGTAGAAGAATTGCGGAGAGAATTGCCGACAGGACCTTCTGGCAAATCCACTGCACCGCCGCCCACTACCCTGGACGCACCGATGCCCACTACCCCGATGGGGCATCGGATAGAAAAAGACGTATTTGATGCGTTTGTTGAGATCATCAACCGAGTCGCGGGCAAAGATGAAGCCTTCTTGAAGTGCTATGAATGTGACAAAGGGGATAAGTGCGAATACTATAAAGATGGAAGGTGTAAATTTTTCCATCCTACTAAGGAGAATCCAACCGCACCAAAAGGACCTTGCGTGACTGCATTGTGGTATGGAAACTGGGAGTGCACCAATCCGCGTTGCAAGCTCGCTCACGGGGTAGAGGTTCCTCTTTCCAAGAGGAACCGATATGGAATCGCGAATGGGAAATGCATGAAGGTCCCTATTGGAACCACTCCCGGTGATTCACAACAACTTATCGCGAATGTAAGGAAGATGCCAAAGTTCACGATGAAACTTGCCATCAAGGCATTGATGCAGTTCCCGGAAAATTCGAAATACCACAAACTCGCTTTGAAGTATCATGATGACTCATCTCGTATGAAGATTCCATTGACGATTTCGGACTTTGTTACGTACTAGTGACAATAAAAGTTACAATCGTAGTGTTCCAGACGCATTGTGTTTTTAATAATTTTTAAAATATTTTAATATAGATAATATAAAAAAATCTTTATAAAAAAATCTTTATAAAAAAATCTTCAATAAATTAAAAAATAATTTAAAAATCTTTAAAAATTTTATAATTTTTATTAATTAAATTATTAATAGAAATACATAATGTATTACGGTAAACAATTTATTATTTTTAATTTAGTTTATATTCAAAATTTTTTTCTAAGTATAATATATATATAATGGGAGGAGGTCTTATGCAATTAGTCGCTTATGGTGCTCAGGATATTTACCTTACAGGTAATCCTCAAATTACTTTTTTCAAGGTCGTCTACAGACGCCACACTAACTTTTCGATGGAAGCTATCGAACAGACTTTCAATGGTCAGGTTGACTTTGGTCGCAAAGTTACTTGCACTATTTCACGCAATGGTGATTTGATTCATCGTGTTTACTTACAGGTAACTTTACCATCTGTTACTTGCGGTGGTCAAGCCACAACGAATGATAGTGGTAGTGTTAAATACACTACTCCAACTTCGTGTTCGTATTGTTTCCGCTGGACTAACTATGTTGGTCATGTTCTCATTCGTTCTGTTGAAGTAGAAATCGGTGGTCAGCGTATTGACAAACATTATGGTGATTGGCTTAATATCTGGAATGAACTTACTCAGGAACCTGGTAAGCAGGCAGGTTATGATAATATGGTTGGTAACACTGTTCATTTAACTGGAACTGGTCATAATTCAACCGAAACTACTACCTTATACGTTCCTCTTCAGTTCTGGTTCTGCCGTAACCCTGGTTTAGCGTTACCTTTAATTGCTCTTCAGTACCACGAAGTTAAGATTAACTTAGAATTCCGTCAGAAAGAAGAAACCTATGTTACTTCTTCTTCTGTTATCGAATGCTCGGGAACTACATCCGGATGCACTGTTTGCATTCCGTCTCTCGAACAGTCTTCTCTCTTCGTTGATTACATCTACCTTGACACTGACGAACGTAGACGTTTCGCTCAGGTATCTCATGAATACCTTATTGAACAGTTACAGTTCACAGGTGATGAAGCTGTTACCAGCACGAATGTTAAGGTTAAACTTAATTTCAATCATCCTTGCAAGGAGTTAATTTGGGTTGTTCAGCGTGATGATGTTGTTGCTCCTATGACTGTTAACAACCGTCAGCAGTTAACTAACCAGTGGAACAATTACACTGACGATTTTGATGTTGACACTAGCTGGAATGCTACGAACCCGACTCCTGCTCAACTTCTCTACACTAATGTTGAATCTGGATGGTCTAGCATGAGTTTCCCGAGTGTTTACAATACTTCTCCAGGTTTTGGTGATTCTCATCTTGAACATGTTACCGGAAATGGTCTAGGTGGAAGTTCAGGTCCTACTTTTGGAAGTGTCGGTGGAAATGCTGCTACTAGTGGAAATCTTAGCGCAGGTACTAGTGCAACTGAAGGTTTATCTTCTTCGTGGAATACCTCTGCTGTTCGCGACCTTCATTTCCCTGAAGGATTTGGTCCTGGTGCTACTGGAGACATCCCTCCGACTAACTTTGGTGCTCTTACTGATGCAGCACAGGGTACTGACCACGCTGGTCTTGGTCCTCTTCAGGCAGGTCGTAACCCGACTATGCGTGCCAAACTTCAACTCAATGGTCACGACCGTTTCCAGGAACGTCTTGGTTCGTATTTCAACTTGGTTCAACCGTACCAGCATCACACCAATGTCCCGGCAACTGGTATTAATGTTTACTCTTTCGCTCTTCGCCCGGAAGAACACCAACCGTCTGGTACTTGCAACATGAGTCGTATTGATAATGCGACTCTCCAGTTGCAACTTACCCCGAAAGCGGTTGGTATGGATGTTACCAATAATATTACCAATGGCAAATCTGGTAAACTCCGTGTCTATGCTACTAACTACAATGTTCTTCGCATTATGTCCGGTATGGGTGGTCTTGCCTACTCTAACTAATTTACTTATATTAATAATTAGTAAAAAATATAAAAAGACAAAAAAAATTATTAAAATATAAAAAAGACAAAAAAAATTATTAAAATATAAAAAAGACAAAAAAAAATATTAAAATAAAAAGACAATAAAAATTATTAAAATATAAAAAAGACAATAAAAATAGTAATTACAATTTTATAATTATATAAGATTTATATAATTATTCTAAAATATATAAAAAAAAAATAAGATAAATTATAAATGACAGATAAAATTAATTCCAAGGATGTTAATATAATTGAAAATAAATCAAATAAAGGTGATAAAATAGAAGATGAAATTATATTAAAAGAAGATGAAATTATATTAAAAGAAGATGAAATTATATTAAAAGAAGATGAAGAAATAATACCAAATGTTACTGAATCATTAGTAAATAATAGTTATGAAGAATTAAAAAAATTTTCATTAGATTATATTAAAAATTTTTCAATTACTGAAGAACAATATCCGTTATTTGTTAATGTTTATATTGAAGAATCAATTAAATTAAATTTACCTGAAAAAGATATATTAAATAACATTAATCAATTTGTTCTTGAAAATTTATTATATTTTAGAAATGTTAATTTTAATAAAATTAATGAAAGATTAATTAAATCTAGATTTACTATTAGTAAAATAAAAAATATGAAAAAAATTTCACATATTAATAATATTAATATAATTTTAAGAAATACTACTTTTCATTTAAATAAAATTATTAAAGATAAAGAAATAACAATTGGTAATATGTTAGAAAATATTTATGAAATAACTGAAGACGCTATTGAATTTGTTAGTCAATATAATATAAAAGATGTACAAAAAAATAAAACTATAATTAAAGTAATTACTGATATTATAGAACATATTATAAATGAAATGTCATCTTTAACTGAAGAAGAAGAAGAATTAGTTAAAAATATTAAAGATATTATTCAAAATATCCTACCGATTTACATAGAAAGTTTTGTTGAATTAGATATTAACGAGGAAACAATTATACAATCCAAGAATTGTTTAAAAAAAATATGTTGTATGATTATTAATAAAAATTAAATTTATGATATAAAAATTATGATATAAAAAAATAAAATTTATTATATTTAAATATGAGTGAACATGTTTTAAAAGAAAAATGGACAATATGGTTTCATAAAATAGATAATTCAAATTACGATATTGATAGTTATGAAAAAGTTTTAAAATTTGACACTATTGAAAAATTTGTATTATTATATAGAAAAATTAATAATTTTTCAGCAGGTATGTTTTTTTTAATGAAAAATGATATACCACCTTTGTGGGAAAATGAAAATAATATTAAAGGAGGTTATTTATCATTAAAAGTTTATAAAAAAACTATAAACGATTATTGGTTTAAATTTTGTTCGTTAATTATAGGTCAAACATTAATTAAAGAAAATATGGAAGATATAAATGGTATATCAGTGAGTCCTAAAATAAATAATTGTATAATTAAAATATGGTTTAAGGAGAAAAAAGATTATAAAAAATATTTTGATAAAGAATATCTTTCAAAATATTTTGACTATACTATATTTGAAGAATCTAGATTTATTGGTCATAAAAATTAAAAAGGTAAGTTTATAACAAATTTACTTGTTTTAATTAAGTATTTCCTAAATTTTACTATTATATATTTTTCAAGTAATATTATTAATAAAATTAATAATAACCCGAATATTAATATATATATCTTTTTACATTCTAAACATAATAATGATCCTTCTTTATAATTATTTAAATATTTTTCAATAATATTCATAAAATATGTAATTATTTGACTAGGAAGTAAATATGTTATTAATAACATAACAAATCCTAAACTCCATCCTTTATAAATATTTTTAGTTAATTTAGTTTCTCTACATATAATATAAGTTAATCCTATTAAAGCGATATAATTTAAACTAGTTTGATATAAGAATCCAGATATTGTAATTGGAGTAGGCATATATAATTTTCTCCAAATATTAAATGGTCCTTCATGATAACTTAAAACTGTTGCTAATAAATCAATATTAGGTAAATAAACTTCTAAAATATCAATAAAATTAACTTTTAATAAACACACTGGGATTATAACTACAAATATCAATATATAAATTAAAAATCCTAAAAAATATTTAATCTCATTTCCTTTATGATAATCCGATTTTTCAAAATCATTAATATATCTATATTTTTTTTCATTATTCATATATTTTTAATGAAGATATTTAACTTTGATTATTTAATTCTTTTGGTGATAAACATAATTTTAATTTACCCATATTTCCAATATCATAAATAATAATTAAAGGATAATTATTTTTAATATATATTTCCAATGATTGGCATAAATTAGTACATTTAGTAAATGATATTAAATGTTTCAAACTATAATATCCTTGAACAATTTCATTATTATTATCTTTAAAAATAATACTATCATCATTTTTTGTTTCATTTTCTTTAAATATTGTTTCTTGATTTGCAAAATCACCTGTACATTTAAAAAGCAAACTATTATTAATCACTTGTACTTCAACAATATCAGAAATATTTCCCATATCTCTACATATTTTTTGTAAACACTGAGAAGGTAAAATTAATTGACAATCAAATTTTTTATCTGGGCATTCATATTCATTATATTCTATTTCTAAAAGATTCAGTTGATATTTAGTATGATAATTTTTTTCACTATTTTCAATACCAATATTTAATATGTTTTCATCACTTTCGTCAATTGATAATCTTAATATATCATTATTAGTTAAAGTTTTAATTAATTTAAAAAAGTTAATAATACTAATACCAATTATCGTTCTCTTCTTACAATAATAATATTGAAATTGTGACGCATCTAAATGTAAATGTACTAAAATAGATTGTGTTGCATCTATTTCCATTATCTTAATTCCAGTCTCATTAAATTCAATATTAATATCAACCAATATATCTTTCAAGGCTTCTGTCATTGTTTTAAATGGAATTGCTTGAATAGTTCGAAGATCAATTATTTTTGACATCTTATATTTAAATATTTAAAATATAAAATCTTTAAATAAACTTATTTTTGACATCTTATATTTAAATATTTAAAAATTAATTTAAGAATAATATTGATATATCATATAATGTCGGTAGTTCTTCCTTTAATGTTACAAAACTCTTATTTAATTACAAGCATTACGAGTGGCGTAAGTATATTCGGTTATGGAGTAAATAAATATTTAAATAATCAAGTGACTAATAAAGATATTTATAGAGATACGAGTGATTTTGAGATTTCTGATAATTATATAAATATTACAAATGGTTCTATTCCTAAACCACCTGAAATACCTAAGAATTTATTTAAAGGAGACACCACATTAAAAATAAAAATAAAAACACGTTATGATAATTTTGAACATTATAAGAAATGTTTAAGAAATAAAAGGAAAAGACAACGTCAAAAAAAAAATAAAAGAAAAAAATATTAAAAATAAATTTATTGATTTGTAAAGTACACTTCCAGGAACCAACGTCCGACGTGGTCTTTATTGACGAGAATGACGATGGGAAGGAGGAGGCATGGTACAAGCAAACCCAGTCTTGTAAGGGCTTCTTCCTGTTTGAGGTGATCCTCTTGTTTGAGGTGATCCTCCTGTGTGACGTGCTGAACCGCCCGACTGATCTTCGACCTGCTGTCTGAGAGCGTCAATTTCGTTATGGAGGAATTGAATCTCTTCTTTGCTGTCTCTGTGCATCTGTTTGAACATGAGTGTCATAGCCGCACGCAACTCGGGACGCAACACGGCAGTGAGTTTTTCCTTCATGGAAGCAGCGAAATCTTCGCTGGGAACGTTGGTCTCGGTATTGGCGTCGGCGAGTTCGGCATCCTTGGCAGCGAGTTCGGCATCCTTGGTAGCGACCTGCTCCTGCAAGGCAGAGACCTGTTCCTGCAAGGAAGCGATTACCTCGTCCTTGGCCTGGTTTGCCCTCCACTCCGCGGCGAGGGTTTCGCGGTGGGCCATTACAAGGGCATTGGTGGAGAGTTCTTCGACGAGTTCTTGTTTGGAAACGTTGGTCTCGACTTCGGCAACCTTGGTTGCGAGTTCCTTCATCAGGGTATCGATTTTGACATCCTTGGCAGCGAGTTCCTTGGCGTGCGCTGTCTCCGAGGCGGCAAGTTCCTTCATCAGGGTATCGATTTTCGCATCCTTGGCAGCGAGTTCGTTGCCAAGGATGTCAGAATCGTATTCTTCATCGGAGATTT
>Ga0181379_1001059_pt1 | contig 13018 bp, 10 predicted proteins | sample 2SPOviralmetaG_FD_130115 | JGI IMG/M metagenome (GOLD analysis project Ga0181379, IMG submission 130115) | Marine viral communities from the oligotrophic San Pedro Time Series (SPOT) site, San Pedro Channel, CA, USA - 2 SPOT_SRF_2009-07-10 | ecosystem: Environmental > Aquatic > Marine > Strait... | reverse complement strand
TTGCGCTGATAAAGGAATCAAACCGTTAACATAAAGTGTTGTCGTTACAATTTGAGGGCCGCAGCCCGGAACGAATCCGATGACGACAGCTAATAAAATGGCGAGTGCCCCAAGGGGTTCAAAAACGGCTTGTAAGTCGATATTGGTGGCGTATATAAGAATTTCATAGCTTAAAAAACCAAGAATCACCCAAACTGAAATAAAACTGGTTTCGGCGACGACTGTCTCTTTTAAATGTTTGATGCTAATGGATTCAGAAAACCGTGCAGACCATGAGTTTAAGGGCTGACCGACCCACACTGAGATGCAGAGCAAAGCGCCGACAAATCCAATCCATGCAACCGGGTCATAAACCGACCATGCGCCGAAGAATATACTACTGTCTACCTGAAATGCCTCAAATAAACCTAACACGGCACCTGGGGTTAAAATATATAAAAATGCTTTAACTTTAATCGAATGTGTTCTTGGTATTTGGCCTATGTTTCGCTTGTTTTTGCTCGCTTTCGGTTTTAGATAGTCGTGCCCAAATAAAGCATTGATTAGATAACCAAAAATGATGCCTACGCATAAACTAACGCTGTATACGATGAGTGCGATATCTGGTTTTTTAGCGATGAGTAAGAAGGCGGCATCACCCATCGTCGCAATAAGCACGGCAACAAGTGCCCCAAAGCTCATTCCACCATTCACAAATTGTGTTACGACAATAATGGCACCACCGCATCCTGGAAGCGCACCCAAAAACGCAGCTATCGGCACTTGTAACGCACTTTTACGATTAAGAAGCGCCGTTAAATCCGTTTTAAGATGTCGATCTAAGGTATAAAAAAGGCCTAATGTCATCGCAACAAAAACACTCACACCTAGGTATGCATCGCCCATGGTCAAGAAAACGACGTTAAACAATTCTAGATCCAGTAATCGGCATGCAAGCAGCAAAGTTAGAAAGGGCGCTAACAAACAAATTTCTTTTGAAAAAAGTACCGCATAGCCTTGCCAGCCGGGAGGTTGATTTGGATAGTCTAAATATTTTAAAAGCCAAGTCGTCATCGGAAGTCCGCTTTATGTTTCGGTAATGAGATGTTCGTTAAGAGCGCTTAGGTTCAAGGCGTCGTTTACCAGTTCCAAATGCAAAATGTTTTCGTGCATATTCCGGTAAGATAGGTCAAAAATTCGATAGTCGTATTCAAGCGTTAAGGCGCATAGCTCTGCATACGCTTGTACGGATGACGCTTCGATAAGGCAGAGGTTTTTTAATAATTTAACAAGTGAGTTTTTAATTTGTCGTGAGTAGCCAAAAATAGTGTCTTTTGGATTTGCGAAGCCGAGAGTTCCATGTTTTTGAAAGATGCACTCGTTAATCGCATGGTAGTGGCTTACATCTTCTTTTGACGCTTCCTCCAACAAGTGGGTGAAGGTTGGGTTTGATTCAATTAAGGCCCCGTGTTTTCGCAACAATATTGAATAGAAGTAGTGGGTTCTTATTTCATTAGATGCGACCTTTCTGAGGAGCATAGTCACGGATTCGGCACGACCTGCCTTTCGCGTAAAATTTGTCTCAGCAAACATATTGTAAAGCCTATTTAATGATAATAATTCTCATTATCGTTATAGTCAATCCAATTGTAAAGCCTTTACAAGGGGTCATAAAGAAAGAAAATGGGAACTATTCAGAAAGTATGTCATGGTTGCCGCATGTCAGGGAGGTCGCTATAAAATCTGGTAACGAATTTATATGCAGGCACAATGGGTATTGTTCAATTTTTTATGCGAATTTGTTGAGGGTGCGTTATATCTGCCCTGACATCTTATTACCCATCAAGATGGAACAGATGATTGTAATTATCCATGAAAAATATCAATGTTTTAACGTTTTTACTTTGCGTCGGTTTTGGCCAAATTAGTTTAGCGAAGGGCCCTGAGATGTCCGAGGTATCGCTAACACTTCTGACGCATAACGCGAAGGAGAGTACGTTTACAGACCGCAATGGGCAGATGCGCGGCAAATTACATGCAGGTCGACGTGCCTTTAATGTCGAATTAGTACACGCTATTATGCAAGAAAGAGGCTTTATATTTTCGATTAAAGATGTGTCTTTTAAGCGTGGGTTAATGCGTGTGCAGAATGACAATGATATTGCTTTATTTAACGTGAATCGAAGTCAAGAGCGTGAAAAAACAGTTCAGTGGGTGGGGCCACTTCAACAATCCACAACACATTTTTACGAATTAAAAAGTGCGCCAAGCCGAGTTAAAAACCTAGCTGACGCGCAGGCGGTGAATTATATCTGTGTTTTAAATGGTAATGTCCATCATCGTTACTTAAAAGACTTAGGCTTTGATAATATTACCACCAATGTGTCATATAGCGGCTGCTTAGAAATGCTGATGCACGGGCGGGTAAGTTTAATCCCTTTAAGTAATATTTCAGTTTTTTTGCAACATCCCAAGTACCAATCACTCCTTCAGAAAACACCAGTAAAACTCTCTGATTTTAAAGGGTATATGGCCTTTTCGAATAATGTATCAGAAGAGATGGTTCATGCATGGCAGGCGGGTTTGGATCGCTTGAAGGCTTCTGGCGTCTATGAAGTGTTAGTTCAACAGTACTTATTTCCCGAAAAATAGATAACCATTAAGGTAAGCTAAATAAAGCTTGGGAATAAAAATATCGGTAGCTATTCAGGTGCGCGTAGGTGCCAAGCGCTAAAAAGACTAAGGTCAATAATCTAGATACTTATCTCCCCAACCTTGTTTGTGCATGATAACATTTACCCACTTTTTCGGGTGATGCCGCCCGTCGCTAATACCAAATTGTTTAGCGGTAACCTCTTAACACCATCTATTTTTTATGTCAGCACGTTTTGTCCACTTACGTCTTCACACTGAGTTTTCACTTGTAAATGGCTTGGTTCGTATTAAACCATTGGCTAAGAAGCTTGCCGTGGAAGAAATTCCAGCGATTGCCATTACAGATCAATCTAATCTTTGCGCGTTAGTCAAATTTTATAACGCCGCGCGCAATGTCGGTGTGAAACCGATTGTTGGTGCGGATATCTGGTTAGAAAATCTCGATGATTCAGCATCCCCCACGCGCATGACGTTATTGGCAAAAAATGATAAAGGGTATCGGAATCTTACAGAACTTCTTTCTCTTGGGTTTACTGAAGGGCAGCAGTTAGGTTTAGCGGTAATTAAACAGTGTTGGTTGGAGGCCGCGGCGGACGGATTGATTGTCTTATCAGGTGCCAAAGATGGAGAAGTCGGTCGGGCGCTATTATCGGGGAAGCATGAGACGGCGAAAGCGCGCGCACAACATTGGATGGGGGTGTTTCCTGATAGTTTTTATCTGGAGCTGCATCGTTGCGATCGAGTTAACGATGAAGAGTGCGTGCATGCCAGCGTAATCCTTGCGAAAGAGCTTGCTTGTCCGGTGGTGGCAACGAATGACGTGCAGTTTTTGTCGCCGGATGATTTTGAGGCACATGAAGCCCGAGTGTGCATTGCTGAAGGTGATACGTTGGCCGATCCACGTCGTGATCGACGTTATAGCGAAAGCCAGTATTTAAGGTCGCCTGAGGAAATGATTGCCTTATTTGAGGACATTCCAGAGGCGATTGAAAACAGTGTCGAAATTGCCAAACGATGCAATGTTGAGCTGCGCCTAGGGGAATATTTTTTACCGCAGTATCCAGTGCCAGCGGGTATGACGATGGATGAGTTTTTTCGTCAATTATGCCGCGATGGCTTGGATGAGCGACTCGAGGTGATTTTGGTGAAAACGGGTCTCGACACGCCGGTTGCCCGTCAACCCTATTATGACCGACTTGATTTCGAGCTCGATATCATCCTGCAAATGGGTTTTCCCGGTTATTTTTTAATTGTGATGGACTTCATTCAATGGGCCAAGAATCAAGCGATTCCAGTCGGGCCAGGGCGTGGTTCAGGGGCAGGCTCTTTGGTTGCCTATGCACTGAAGATTACAGACCTCGATCCACTCCAATATGATTTGCTCTTCGAGCGGTTTTTGAATCCAGAGCGTGTCTCCATGCCAGATTTCGATGTCGATTTTTGTATGGATGGTCGTGATCGAGTTATTTCTTATGTGGCGGATCACTATGGTCGTGACGCGGTGTCACAAATTATAACGTTCGGCACCATGGCCGCGAAGGCCGTGGTAAGAGATGTGGCCCGTGTCCAAGGTAAATCTTATGGTTTGGCCGATCGCTTATCAAAGATGATTCCTTTTGAAGTCGGCATGACACTAGCGAAGGCTATCGATCAAGAACCGACGCTGAAAGACTTTCTTGAGGTCGACGACGAGGCCCAAGAGATATGGGATATGGCCGTTTCGTTAGAAGGGGTCACGCGTAATGTTGGGAAGCATGCGGGTGGCGTTGTCATTGCTCCGACTAAGTTAACGGATTTCTCTGCGTTATATTGCGATGAGGCGGGTGGTGGTCTCGTGACTCAGTTTGATAAAAATGACGTCGAAGATGCGGGGCTTGTTAAGTTTGACTTTTTGGGCTTGCGCACGCTGACCATTGTAGATTGGGCGCTGAAGATGATCAATCCTCGGCGTCAAATCGAGGATAAAGAGCCGATTAATATCGATCATATTCCTCTGGATGATGCGGCCTCTTTTCGGCTGCTGAAAACGGCACAAACCACTGCGGTATTCCAATTGGAATCGCGAGGTATGAAAGATTTGATTAGACGGCTGCAGCCGGACACCCTCGAGGATATGATTGCACTTGTGGCCCTATTTCGCCCCGGTCCTCTAGAGTCGGGCATGGTAGACGACTTTATTAACCGCAAGCATGGTCGTGCGGAAGTGGCTTATCCGCATCCAGATTTTCAGCACGATAGTTTGAAAGAAATTCTCGACCCAACCTATGGTGTCATTGTTTATCAAGAACAAGTGATGCAAATTGCCCAAACATTAGCCGGGTATACTTTGGGTGGCGCTGACGTATTGCGCCGCGCGATGGGTAAGAAAAAGCCGGAGGAAATGGCGAAGCAACGAGGTCTCTTTGAGGAAGGTTCGATAAAGCAGGGCGTCGATGGTGGACTTGCGCTAAAAATATTTGATCTTGTAGAGAAGTTTGCAGGCTATGGTTTTAATAAATCGCACTCTGCGGCCTATGCATTGGTGTCCTATCAAACCTTATGGTTGAAGACACACTATCCGGCGGAGTTTATGGCGGCCGTATTAACAGCCGATATGCAAAATACCGACAAGATTGTGACGTTGGTAGAAGAATGTCGGCAGATGAAATTATCGCTTGTGTTGCCTAGCGTAAATGTCAGTGATTATACGTTTACTGTGGATGATGAAGGGCAAATCGTGTACGGCCTTGGCGCGGTAAAAGGCTTAGGCGAAGGACCGATTGAAAGTGTTATTGAGGCGAGGATGCAGGGCGGCGCATTCACAAGTTTGTTCGACTTTTGTGATCGTGTTGATTTGCGTAAGGTCAACAAGCGTGCACTCGAGGCCCTAGTTTATGCCGGTGCCCTCGACGCAATTGGGCCTAGCAGAGCCCGACTCATGGCAAGTTTAGAGGAGGCTGTGCAATGTGCGGAGCAAAATTCGCGTAATCAACATGTAGGAATGGTCGATCTTTTTGGTGAGGTGGTACCGGACGCTGGAGATGACGATGTCTATGCGAAATCAGCAGGGATGCGAGAGTGGAGCGAAAAACAGCGCCTTGGATTAGAAAAGGATACATTAGGCTTGTATTTGACGGGGCATCCGTTTGACCAATACGAGGATGAGGTGCGCAACTTTTCACCAAATGCAATCGTTGATTTGAAATCGAGTAAAAATCGCATCACGGTCGTTGGCCTGATTGTCGCGGTTCGAGTGATGAAGAACAAGCGTGGCCAAACAATGTGTTTCGTTACCTTGGATGATCGATCCGCGCGTATTGAAGCGACCTTATTTTCAGATTCTTATGAGCAGTATCGTGAGAGCATTCAAAGCGATTCAATTGTTGCAGTGGAGGGCGTGGTGAGTTTGGATGATTACTCAGGCAGTTTAAAGCTGCGCGCTGACAAAGTGATGTCCTTAATTAACGCGCGGACGCATTTTGCGTCACATTTGGAGATAAAACTTGATTCCTCAGAGATTGAAATTGGATTTATTCAAGAGTTAAAAACAAAGATAGCGCCCTATCGTAGCCCAGGTTGTAAGGTGGCTATTCGTTATTGTCGTCCTGACTCTGAGTCGACTATCCAGCTGGGTGAGTCTTGGCAGGTGGCGCCAGAAGACGAAATGTTGCATGATTTGCAGTATATGTTGGGTAAAGAGAAAGTCTTACTCCAGTACGATTAAGAATTTTGCAATCAGCGCTATACTTAAAGCATGTAATTGTCTAAGGTTTTGCGCATCGCTGCAAACGTTTTGCTTTGCCTAAAAGGAGACGGTTAGACGTGTCTAGCTCACAAGGTCGTATTCGCAAATTATGAATTTACAGTACCTAGATTTTGAACAGCCTATTGCTGAACTCGAAGAAAAAATTAAAGAGTTGCGGATGGTGGGTAATGATCAGGATTTAAACATTACTGAAGCCATTGAACGTTTGGAGCGAGAGAGTGAGGCGCAAACCCGTTCTATCTTTGCTGATCTCAGTCCTTGGGATGTGACGCGCATGGCACGGCACCCAGAACGCCCTTATACCCTTGATTATATCGATGAGATTTTTGACGACTTTGATGAGTTGCATGGGGATCGCACCTTTGCAGATGATCCGTCCATTGTTGGCGGTTTAGCACGTTTGGACGGGCAGCCTGTTATGGTCATTGGCCATCAGAAGGGCCGCGATGTCAAAGAAAAAGTGAAGCGAAATTTTGGTATGCCATTGCCAGAAGGTTATCGTAAAGCGAAGCGTTTAATGGAGTTGGCTGAGCGGTTTGATGTGCCAGTGGTGACGCTGATAGATACACCAGGCGCGTTTCCAGGTATCGGTGCTGAGGAGCGAGGTCAAAGTGAGGCAATTGCGCGTAATATCGCATTAATGTCTCGACTCAAAACGCCTGTTATATCAACAGTCATTGGTGAGGGTGGCTCAGGTGGTGCGCTAGCGATAGGGGTATGCGATCACTTAAATATGCTTGAATACTCAACTTACTCGGTTATTTCGCCAGAAGGTTGCGCCTCTATTTTGTGGAAAAGTGCTGAGTTTGCTGCAGAGGCGGCCGAGGCGATGGGCGTAACGGCCGCACGTCTGAAAGAGTTGGATTTGGTTGATACCGTCATTAATGAGCCATTAGGCGGTGCGCATCGCAATGTCCCGCAAACGGCGCAAAATATTAAAGTAGAATTGCTGCGCAACCTTGACGTGTTAAAAGCACTTTCAACGGAAGACTTACTTGAGCAACGTTACCGTCGCTTAACCGCATATGTCCGAGATTGAGCCAGACTCGAGGTTTCCTACAGATTCTTTTTTTGATCCGCACACGGTTGCTCAGAGTATCCCTGCGGCTACGCAGTATGTTTTTGCGCTGAGTGGAGGCTTAGACTCTATTGTACTTCTGAATGCATTGCTGGCACCGCTTATTGCCCGGGGGGCGAGTTGTAAGGCGGTGCATGTGCATCACGGCTTGAGTGAGCATGCCGATAACTGGGCTGCGCATTGCCGACTCAGTTGTGACCGTTTGAGCGTACCTGTATATGTTGAGTATGTTCGCGTAGAAGCTAGTGGCGAGGGTTTAAAGGCCGCTGCGCGAAAACATCGCTATGCAGCGTTGCAGAGACATGCCAGCGCTGACTCAGTTATTTTGTTAGGTCATCACCTTGATGATCAAATTGAAACAACCTTAATGCGCATCTTAAAGGATAGCAATGTAACGCTTTTGGCTGGAATGCCTCAGCAGCGCTCGATTTCTCTCGGGGTAATGGGTAGCGCGAAAATTTTTAGGCCCTTCATCCACACACCACGATTGGCTTTAGAGCATTACGCTCAGGCTCATCAGTTAGATTGGGTCGAGGACGAGAGTAATTCTGATTTAGCGATTATGCGTAACAATGTTCGGCATTGTATACGTCCAAGACTAAATTGTCTGGATTCAACTATCGATCAACAATTGATTATTCTAGGTGAGCGCGCAAGCCAGTTAAGTGTTTTTCAAAAAAACTTGTATCAGCAGGTTAGGCCGTATGTATTAGACGAAAAATATGCGTCGAGTGCAGCGCTCTCAGTGCAAGCGCTTAAAGGGCTTGCCGATTCATCTGTTGCATTTGTATTGCGAGAATGGCTGATAGAACATTGCGTACCCCAACCATCCGTTAAAATATTCTCACGTGTTTTTAATGAGGTCATTTTAGCGAAGCAAGATGCACAACCGTTTCTGCAATGGGGTGATGTCCAATTACGCAGATACCGTGGTGCTTTGTTTATCAGAAAGTCGACTCAGCAATCATCAGCTTTTACCTGTGTCACGCAGGCCTTACCTGTAAGCTTCGTTTTTTCTGAAAATTCATTTGTCTTATCTGATCCAAATGGGGCTTGCATGGGTGAATTGTGTACGTTTAATCTCGGTGAGGAAGGTCAAGTATTCTGGCGGCAGCAGCCAACATTGCCGAAACTCGGGCGTATCCTGAGGGAGGGTAAACTACCGCCTTGGCGTTGGGATGAATATCTAGCTGTCCTCAAACATGGGAAGTTAATGGCTATTTATCACTCAGAAACTGATTGCTATTTGCTGCGTCTTGAAGGCGCGCCAACGTTTTTAAAAAGCCCACTTGCCGATTTAAGTGAATAGAGTGTAAACGCTTGAAACGCCTTGCATCTTTTCCTGTTTATCTATAATATTCGCGGCTCGAAAAACTGCGGGAACTGTCTGTTGTGGCATAGATATGCACAGCTCAGAGTCCTCGTTTATTTATAACTCCTTGCTTTCAAAGTAAATTTACGCTTGAAGGCTATGAATCCAAAGGGAGCATTTATGCGTCATTATGAGATCGTATTCTTGGTTCATCCTGATCAAAGTGAACAGGTACCAGGTATGGTTGAGCGTTACAGTAATCTAATCACCAATGGTGGTGGTCAGATTCATCGCCAAGAAGATTGGGGCCGTCGTCACTTGGCTTACCCAATTAACAAAATTCACAAAGCACACTACATACTAATGAACATCGAATGCGATGGTGATGTGCTTGATGAACTCGCTCACAATTTTCGTTTCAACGATGCCATCATTCGTGATTTGGTGGTGCGCCGTAAAGAAGCGATTACTGAAGAGTCTCCTATCAAAGCTTCGCAAGGCCGTGAAGATAGACGTCCGCAGCGTTCAGAAGCACCAGCTAGACCAGCCGCGCCTGCACCGACAGAAGCAGCAGCTGAAGCATCTGCTGAAACGACAGCCGAAGCACCCGCTGAAACCTCTGTAGAAGCGTCTGGTGACAGCGCTGAAGCCTCGGAAGAGTAATTTAGGAATAGGAGAAAGTTATGTCTCGTTTTTTACGTCGTCGTAAGTTCTGCCGTTTTTCAGCGGAAGGCGTTAAAGAGATCGATTATAAAGATCTTGATACTTTGAAAGGTTATATCACTGAAACGGGTAAGATTGTGCCGAGCCGTATCACCGGTACAAAAGCACGTTATCAGCGTCAGTTGGCTACAGCGATCAAGCGTGCGCGCTACATCGCATTGTTGCCATACACAGACAACCACAACGAGTAAGGTGGTTCGGCTGTCAGATTTGATGAGTGCGTAAAAATCTGATTTGAAAGCTGATGAAGTTACTTAATATTGCGAAGCTTATTTGTAGTTAAAAAGAGAGTTGAATCATGCGTGAGTTAGCCGCTTTTTCGATGCGCGGCCCGCGTCAAGCAGCGATTGCTGCGACGATTCTTACTCTTATACCCATGTTATTTTGGCTCGGTGCAGCAATACTTGCACTGGTCACATTAAGGCAAGGGTTAGAAAAAGGTTTAGCCGTATTTGTTTGGGCCATTATTCCCGCACTCGGGTGGTGGTTTGGATTGCAAGATCCGAGTGCAGCTGTTGTGCTGCTCACGACCTGGTTCATGGCAGGCGTGTTGCGTTCCACAGTTTCATGGCACGGTACGTTGATGGCGGGTTTCGCGCTCAGTGCAGTCGCTGGAGCGTTAGTTCCAGTAATTATGCCTGAGACGGTTGAAATGCTAACGCAGGTCTTAAGTGATCTTTTGTTGCAGATGGCAGAGCAGTCGCCGGAAGTAGGCGATACGCTGGCCCCGGAGCATTTCGATCAACTTAAGTCGTTGATGGTTGCAAGCTTTGCTGCGTCATTTTATGGAATGGCAATTGGGGCGCTTTGTTTGGGGCGGTCTTGGCAATCAGCTTTGTACAACCCCGGGGGATGGCGTGAAGAATTCCATTCCTTGAGGCTAAACCCACTTACGATGGCAGCGTTTCTGTTATCGTCATGGGTTGGACCAATCATCGGCATAGATGGCGTTATGTTAGCGATCTGTGCAACGGTACCGATTCTGCTTTGCGGATTTGCCTTGGTGCATGGTTTGATCGGGAAGAAAAAATTAGGTGGGCAATGGTTGTTTGGCTTCTATGTGTTAGTGGTCATCCTGTTTCCAACCTTTCTGTTTGTTCTCTATGCTTTGGCCATTGTCGATAGCATAGTGGATATCAGGCGCAGGGTTCAGCCCGCTAGCGAATAGCGGTAAAGGTTGTGCTAGCGAAGCAAAACGCATTACTAGCATGCTAAACAAAATTAGATATGTAAATTGAGGATAGCGAGATGGATGTTATTCTACTCGAAAAAGTTGGAAAGTTAGGCGGACTTGGCGACAAAGTAACAGTTAAATCTGGCTTCGGTCGTAATTTCCTGATTCCTTTCGGTAAGGCTGTTCCAGCAAATTCAGCAAACGTTGCTGAATTTGAAGCGCGTCGCGCAGAGTTGGAAACGGCGGCCGCTGAGAAGTTGTCTGCGGCTGAGGCACGAGCAGAGCAGTTAGACGGGAAAGAAGTGACGATTACGTCTAAAGCGGGTGATGAAGGCAAGTTATTCGGCTCTATCGGGGTACGTGACGTGGCTGATGCAGTAACGGCAGCAGGCGTTGAGGTAAGCAAGTCCGAAGTGCGTTTGCCAGAAGGTCCAATCCGTTCAGTGGGTGATTTCGAAATTAGTATTCAAGTACACAGCGACGTGATTGCTGTTGTTGCCTTGACTGTTGTTGCTGAGTAATCAAACACAGCGATACGTGCTTTTGATTAAACTTGAGTTGCTCTGGTGACGGTCTAAGTTTGGTCTAATCGTCTACTAAGACACGTTCGAATCTTCTAAGCCCCGGAAATATCCTGTATATTTTCGGGGCTTATTTGTTTCTGACCACCCCAACTAATCGTTACCCTAACTCAATGGGAGTCTCTCTTGTCTGTTGCTGAAAAAGAATTATCTGGCTTGAAAACCCCTCCGCACTCTATTGAGGCTGAACAGTCTATCTTAGGTGGTTTGTTGCTGGATAATAGTAAGTGGGATGTCGTGGGTGATAAAGTGCTCGAAGAGGACTTCTATCGCCAAGATCATCGCCTCATTTACCGAGCTGCGCAGCGCTTAGCAAGTCAGGGTGCCCCGATTGATATGGTGACTGTTGGTGAAGAGCTGGAACGCATTAGTGAATTAGAAAATGCTGGGGGGATGGCGTATCTAAGTGATCTAGTTGAGAAGACGCCTAGCGCCAGCAATGTTCGCGCTTATGCCAACATTGTCCATGAGCGTGCAGTTCGCCGGCGTTTGATTCGTGTATCCAGTGAAATTTCCGATAGTGCGTTTAATACCGAAGGAAGAAATTCAAGCGAGCTTCTTGATGAGGCTGAACGAAAAGTTTTTAAAATCTCGGAAAGTTCTAGTGGGCAAGATAGTGGACCTGTTTCTGTTAACCCAGTATTAACTAAAACCATTGCTCGCATCGATGAACTCTCGCAGTCTGGAGATTCAATTACAGGCGTTACTACCGGTTTTAGTGATCTTGATGAAATGACCTCCGGCCTACAAAAATCTGACTTAGTGATTGTGGCCGCGCGTCCTTCAATGGGTAAAACAGCTTTTGCAATGAATTTGGTTGAGAGTGTATTAATTAAAGCGGAAAAACCCGTACTTGTTTTTAGTATGGAGATGCCAGCAGACTCAATCTTAATGCGTATGATTTCTTCGTTAGGTCAAATTAATCAAACAAGAGTGCGTAGCGGAAAACTAGAACAAGACGATTGGCCGCGTCTGACCTCTGCGGTTAGTATGCTTCGCGATCGCCCCCTATATATAGATGATACGGCAAGTTTGAGCCCGACAGAAGTTCGTTCGCGTGCGCGTCGTGTTGCGCGTGAGATTAAACAAGATTTTGGGATGATCATGGTCGACTACCTGCAGTTGATGCAAATTCCTGGTATGGCAGAGGGGCGAACGGCAGAGATTTCTGAGATCTCACGCTCGCTTAAAGCCTTGGCTAAAGAACTGAATTGTCCGGTTGTAGCACTCTCGCAGCTTAATCGCGGTTTGGAATCTCGAACGGATAAGCGTCCAATGAATTCAGATCTTCGTGAGTCAGGTGCAATTGAGCAGGACGCCGACGTCATAATGTTCATTTATCGGGATGAATACTATAACGAGGAGAGTCCGGACAAAGGCATTGCAGAAATCATTATTGGTAAGCAGCGTAATGGTCCGATTGGCAAAATAAAGTTATCGTTTCAGGGCCAGTACACTAAATTCAATGATTTGACGCATATCGATTACGACCGAGAGTTCTAATGCGCTTTTTTGATTCGGTTGCTGGGCGGCCTCTCGTAGCCTCTATTGATCGCTCGGCCTTCTTGCATAATTTACGGTATGCGGAATCTCTCTCTCCAATGAGCGAGACTTTAGTGGTTCTAAAAGCAAATGCTTATGGCCATGGAGCGGTTGCCTTAGCTAAATGTGTGGGTAACCGCCGGCTGGCTGTTGCGTGTGCCTCTGAGGCGAAAACGCTCATTGATGCAGGCGTTCGTAATCCGATTATGGTGTTGGAGGGGCCCTTTGA
>Ga0181379_1001057_pt1 | contig 13048 bp, 12 predicted proteins | sample 2SPOviralmetaG_FD_130115 | JGI IMG/M metagenome (GOLD analysis project Ga0181379, IMG submission 130115) | Marine viral communities from the oligotrophic San Pedro Time Series (SPOT) site, San Pedro Channel, CA, USA - 2 SPOT_SRF_2009-07-10 | ecosystem: Environmental > Aquatic > Marine > Strait... | reverse complement strand
ATTGTAGCAAAGCCAGGAACACTGTTCCTATTAACTATACCGGATTTGTATATCACTGTCTCATATAGTATCTGCATTACGTTGTTCATCACACCTGCACCGTCTGCCTGGTCTAGACTATCATGCGAGAAAGATCCTATTACAGGATTTACTAGAGTCATTGATGTGAATCTCTGTTTGTGTAGGACAAAAATTTCTATGCCTTTTAAGTAAGGTTTCTGCCTTTGTTTTGGTGTGTCTAGGCCAAACTTTGTTATCCCTCTTTTCTTAATACCATCGTAGTAATCATCTTTTGTCTCTGAAATTGTGAGGTCACTGTTCATACCTACTGAGTCTGCAATGTTGTACTCGTAGTACTTTTTCCAGAATGCATTCACTGTGTCTGCGTGATCGTCATGGAATGTTATATTCACAGGCTCGTATGCTATTCTGGTTGCTGTATATAATTTTTTATTGTATTGTGTCTTTTCTTCCATACTCATGTTGTATTTTGGTAGATCACATTGTCTGACCAACATATTCAGTTGGTGCCTTTCGTTGGTACTGAATCCACCATTAAACAATGATTCGTCGGTGTTGAACACAACGTGGAACAAGAACTTCTGTTTGGGCATCAACTTGAAATTGTTGTCTATGTACAATCTCGATGCGTGTTGGTAGTCTTTCATACCTGGTAATCCGTCCTGGAAACCTTTTAAGAAGTTGTTAATGCTTGGCATACTCGTATTTATGGCCACAAAAAAAGCGCCTATAAAGACGCTTTTGATGTTATAATTGCTAACTTAATTTTTTGTATTACTGTCCACCACCTGTACTTAATGTACCGATCGTTCTAGATACTGCTGTTCCAATTCCTGTGCCTGTTGGTGTTTGGATTGCGTTGTCGTATCTAATTAACATTGTGATAGTTGCTGGATCTGATGTTGCATATGCTAGTGAGTTGTAGTTTACATTCTCAACATATGCACCGTACAATTCAAATGTTTCTAAAACATTTGGTGCACTTGCTCCGTTACCACCGTCTAACATCTCAATTCTAGTTGTGAATTTGTAATCAATACCTGATGCCGCACTTGACTGTTCAAAGAAATCAAACTGTTTCTGGATCTGCTCACCAACCAATTTAGTGACTGAGTTGTTAACGTCTTCTCTTAAGTTCAATGTAATTGCTTCCCAAGTAGGACGACCTGCTAGGTATGCTCTACTGTTGTAAATTGGGATTTCTAATTCCTCAAAGTTTACTGTTGGGCGTGTTACATCAATAACTTGTTTTGTTAATTCTGTAGTTGGTGTTGATACACCGAAGTTCTCAAGTGTCACTCTAAAACGATACTGTAGTTTCGGCATCAACAAACCTTGTGTTGATGAACTACTATCGCTCGCTAGTGGTACTGTAATTTTTGAGAGTGTTGAAATTGCCATATCTTTTTGCTCCTGTTACAAGTATTTATCATTAACGAACCCCATATTTCAGGGGCTCATTTTATGAATTATAATCCTGCAATCTCTCCTGTATTCTTAAGTCTAAGTGGAATATAAATGAATTCCACAGCCTTAACTGGTTCAATTGCAATGTCTAAGTATAGTTCGTTTCTATCAATTCTACTAGGAGTATTGTTAGATTCGTCACATACTACAATGTAGTCGTATAGTGCTCTACTACCAACTAACTCAAGCATTAGACTTTCAGCCGCTTGTTTGATCTCATCACGTGTGATTTTATCATTTGGCTCAAAGATGTAAGGCTTAGCAAGTTTATTAAGTTGGCTACGCATGTATATTACTAGTCTAGCAACGTTTACTCTATCTAATGCACTTGCATTTCTTGCTCTTGTTTTTTGTCCAAAACAAACAAGTCCTGCGCCTGTAATAAATGTAATTGGGTTTACACTAATACCAAACAACGTATCACGCTGTCCTTCGTTTAGTGCAATTGAAACAAATTCTCCTTCGTTATCAATATACCCTGTCGCTGTTGCGTTAGTAATTCCACCACGTCTTGTTCCTGCTGGAGCAAACCATGGAAACGAAACTTGATCGCTTAACGCAATAGTTCTTAGCATCATATGACTCGGCGGAACAACAACGTTGTTACCTGCGTTATCACTTGTAAAGCCCCATGGATAGTAAACACCTAAGTATTCATCTCTACTTACTAGACCGTCACTGTTATCTTCAACTGCAAGGGCAACGTTTGTACCCCATTCGTTTAGTGATGTAGCACTTGAATCTAGTGTTGCTGGTGAATCGCCTACAACAAATGCTGTTAAGCCTCTGTCATAGTTTAGTGAAATCATTTCACCAATTAGTTCTGGATATCCTGGTGCCGCCATTAAGTTAAACACTCTTGATTCATCATCACGAATGTCTTGGTTGCTGTTAATCATTGATTGCATTGCTTGTACAACAACTGCTCTCTGTGCTGATTGACCAAACTTACCTGAACCGTCTGCATTATTTGCTGACTCAGTTACCCATCTGTGTGGATAGTAAGAATTCATTAATGCATCTCCTTGACGTCCGTTTTCACTTGTTGTATCAATATAGTTACGTACAAATTTCTTAACATTAAATCCGCTTCTGCGTGTGTTAAATAAAATCATACCTTTTGGATACAATGCTGGATCTGGAGCATCTGGATCTAAGAAGTTACTTGCTAGTAAATCTACAATAGTTGCTTCTTTACTAAGTGAACCTGCTGTTGACCAACGTGCATCACCAAACAATACACCATCTGATGTTGTTTGATCACTTGAATCTAATAACACCCAAAGTTGTTTAGCATGTGACCAGCGATAAATCTCTGGATACTTGTCAATATTTGTAGTGTTAATCCAAAGGTCACCGTCTTTAAGACCAGTTCCATCTGATTGTCCTGTTGCCGCTAACGGCTCAGTAGCACTTACAATTGGTCCTAATGGATCAGTTTTATCACCTGCCGCCGCCGCAAAGTACGGACTAGACGTATCTTGATAACCTACCCAAGTTGTACCATTGTGTACCATAATGTCTGCTTCGTCAACAATACTATTGTACCATAATGTTCCGTCTACTGCTAAAGCAGTTGGAGCACTTGAACTATTAGTTGCTGATAAAACTTTCCAGTTTGTAGCAATAAAGTCTGCACTTGTATCGCCTGCTGGAGCAGTATATAAGTTTGCAGTATCTGTTATACTAAAACCAATTTCTGCTAAGTGACCACTTGTATCTTTAATTCTAAAATCACCACCTTTTGAGTGTGAAATTACAACTCTGTTTTGTGAGTCAACACTTGCACTTACATTTGTAAGTCCTGCTGAGTTAATTGCACCTGCAATATGATCAGCATCACCTGCATCACCATCAACTGCCTGTGAAATTGTTACTGCACTTCCTAGTGTTGCACTGCCTACAATTGACTCTTGAAGAGTAAATGATGCTGTACCACTAGATGCTTGTGTAGTTACTGCACTTGAAGTAATACTTGTTGCACCTGTTGAATTGCGTTTGTACACTTTAAAGTTTGCTACTAAATCAGATGCTTCAGCATCGTTTGATTTAATATAAAGACTTGATGTTGCAAGATTTAAACCGCCGCCTGCTTTATCAAGTGTTGCTAGAGCCGCTTGGTTTGAACTAAAAATTGGAACATCTTTTGTGTCCCATAATTTAGTTGCATCATTCCAAACTTTGATTGCCCATTTAGCACCTTTATTTGGTGTAGTAGTCTTTGCCCAAATACTTCCTGTTGGACGTGGAGTTGTATCACTTGCACCAAACTCGGGAACACTTGTATGAGGAGCAATATTCAACGCTGGTGCCGCATATGTTCCTGCTACAAGACCCATGTCGCCTAATGCGCCTGTGCCTTCTGCTAGTACAATGTTAACACCTGTTGAGTGTAATCTTAATATATCGTTAGCCGCTTCAACTGTTGCTGTAACACCACTAATGCTTAAACCATTAATTACTGCCGCTAATGCTGTTGCGTCTGTTGCGTTTGCTGTAACTGTAGTACTGTTAATAGTAAAGTTCAAGCCTGAAGTTGTTGTTGCACCAGCAGTACCTGCTGTTGTAGACCAACTTGCTTTCCATGCGCCAGTTCCTACTTCAACCCATGTACCACTTTCATTTTTGTAGTATAGTTTGTGTAGTGTACTTGCCGCTGTAATAGCATAGTCGCCTACTGCGCCTACTGACGTTTTTGGTGCGCCTGTTGCAACTTCGCCAAATAGTCTAGTTGCATCTGTAATTACTAATGGCTTTTTGTATCCAAACGATTGACCGCCGAGCGTATTTGCTCCTGCTGAATTCCATTCAAAGATACCATATACATTGCTTGCTGTATCTACCCAATATGTGCCATTTGCTGGGTTACTTGTTGGAGCATCTGCACTTGCTGTCAACCCACTTAGGTCAACGCCTGCTCTAACTACATATGCTCTGTTACTTACACCTAATAGTGAGTAAGCCGCTTGTAGTCCATATTCATTAAGTTCGCCTGCATGTATCGGATTATTGTTAGTATCCGTATAAAATTTTGGTTCGCCGAATGTTTCTACTAAATCTCTTTGTGAGGTAACCAAAAAAGGTTTACCTGCATTTGCCGCTGTCGTTCCTGGTGCTGTACCAGTCCCGCCGCCATTTTGTTTATCTTGTGCGGTAGCAACAAATATCATTGGTACGGTGCCTGGTTCGCTGGGCGTGTAAAAACTTTCGTCTATTACTTTAACCTCAACACCTGGTGATGATAATGCCATTGTGTTTCTCCTTAATAAAAGTGTTCATAGTATTTATATGAATTGAAATTAAAATGCCTATAATAACACCAGAAAAAGGGACCAAAAAGGTGTGGTAAATACAACATGAGACCTTTATGTGATTGTAAACTACGACCAGCGGCTATAAACTATAAGAAAGCCGGCAAAACATACTATCGAAAGAAGTGTGAAACATGTTTACGCAATGGGCCAAAGCACGGTGTACCAAAATGGAAGCAAAGAGGATATACTAAAAAGGACAGTTGTGAAAAGTGCGGATTTAAAAGTAAGCACCATGAGCAATTTAATGTATATCATATAGATGGTAATTTAGAAAATTGTAGTATTCTAAACTTAAAAACTATATGTGCAAACTGTCAACGTATTATGCAGAAGCAAGGTGTTCGTTGGAAACAAGGAGACCTTTTACCTGACTTTTAAGTTCGTTAATACCTAAGTCGTTATATATAATATTATTAAAATCAACGTTCGCCCAGCGCCATTCAGACTCATGTACATCTTTAGGTTCAACACCAATGTCTTGATACATACGCATCCATACAGGATCTTGTCCACGTCTTACACGCCATACTTCGCCGTGTATGCTCTTAATCATATTTGCTTCGTTTGGAAAACGTACATCAGGTATAACAAAATTTTTATTAGGATATTTAACTAATTCTTGTTTTACTAAACTTACCCAAATACCATCATTAAATCCATGACGCATACAATCAGTACCAAACTCTTGTAACACTAGTCTAGGTGTAATTGTACGTCCAGTTTCTCTAGTCCAAAAGTCGTCTTGTGTTTCGCGCCATTCTCTGCTTTCTACAGTGTCCCCTTCAAGCATAGTACGATCCCAATTGAATACTGTTGCTACGCCATCTTTTAATTTATCAGCAAAACTTAGTTTTGTAAATCCGTGATTCTCAACTAAGATATCTCCTACTGTTCCTTTACCACAGCCAATTAAGCCGCATATTCCTATAATCATAATTTAAGTTCCGATGTTCCGCCGCCTACAGTCCCCCTAGCAAAGAAATTAAATGCTAAACTGTATCGTGGAGTTGTTGTTAGATTTGGGGTAACCATATGTTCCAAATGACTTGGAAATAACACTAGATCGCCTGACCTTGGTGATACATAAAATTCGTTTGTATTGTATTGTGTAGGTTCTTTAAAAGATACTCTTACTGTATCATGAAATAAGTTATAATATAAATGTGACTTTTGAAATACAATATCTCCAGCATCTGGTTCATTTTGTATATAATATACTCCACTTAACATAGCATTGCTGTGCCAGTGTAGTGTATTTTGTTCATCCTTTACATGTCTATTAATCCAACTATTTTGCATTTCAAATTCTACATCATCATTTATTTTTAATTCTTCTTTTGTAAACACATTACAAGCATTTTGAATTTGTTCTTTAAGTGACGATAGTTGAGGACTATTTAAAATATATTTGTCTGAAGTATGATCATGTCCAGCCGCTTCGTCTGGATAATCTAAGTTTTCAATCCATGTCATTGTTTCAGCATTAACTGATCCTATATTTGCATAGAATAACGGAATTGAAAATAACGGTGTAGTTTGATATTTCATATAAAAGTCCTAACTGAATTTTGTCCTATTTTTCCTTTTGGAAAATAATTAAAAGCCAAACTATATCTATCTTGTTTATCCAAACTTCTAGCAACAGTATGTTCTAAATGGCTAGGAAAGATTAATACGTCACCTGTCATTGGTTTTACAGTCCATTCGCCTGAAGTATATTGACTCCAGTTTTGTTTTGTATCTGGACGTACATGTTCAGGAAAACTATTTAAGTGTTGTCTGTTCTTTTTAAACGTAAGAGGATTACTAGTTGGTCCTACATCAGGATAGTATACTCCACTAATTACAGCATTAGCATGATTGTGTAATTCTATATCACTACCAGTATTCATTTTATTAATCCAACTAGTAGTAAGTTGAAACTCAACATCGTCAATAACATCTAGTACTGTATAAGCAAAATAATCTACTGCACGTTTAATTAAAGTTTTTAAATTTAATAACTTTGGTTGACTTAATATATCAAATCCTCTTTCTGATTCAGGCAAATGATCTTCGTTACCATACTGAGCAACTGCGCTATTTGGATAATCTAAACGCTTGAGCCATGCAAGTGTAATAGGATCTAATGGTCCTAAGTGTGACTTTAGAAGAGGTGTAGAGAATAAAGGTGTTGTTTCATAATGCATAGTATAATAATACTATCTATTATGTTGTTTGTCAAGTACTTTTTGATATTCTTTTTCAAAGCCTTCTTCGTACTCGTACAATGGCGCACCATTGCTACCTGCAACCCAAAGTCTTTTAAAATAACTATTTGCTGAACTTAGTACTGTTTGTTCGGTTGTATTGAGATGTCCTTTGACTAACCAAAAAAGCCTATAGGCTTCTTTAAGTTCATCTTGGTCCATTAACCGATTAAGAATCCGTATCCTGCTCCGCCGGATACTTGCTGTGACACTTCCATTTCGAGTTTTTCTAATTCTGCTTGTGCTTCTGCTTTAAGTGCATCACCGTTAAGTGAACTACCACCTTGTGGGCCTGCAATTTGTGCAAATTTACTACGTGCTTCGCCTAACATAAATTTACATGTTGCTAGTGTATAATCTTTAATCCACTGACTTGCAAGATAATCTGATAATAAGTTTTCATCTGCTCTATAATTATAACAAAATAATAATAGCGTTTCTTGTGTGCGTGGTCTTTGTAGCATCGTAAGTTCTTTTGTAGTCGTGTTCCATTTAAATTCAATATATGATCCAAACATACGTCCTACTAATTCTTGGTGTTGACTGAACATATCATATGTTGCTAATCCACCCATGTTTGAACTTGATAACAAATATGTATTTGTATATGCCATGTTAAATGGTTCAAATAAAGTACCGCCGTCACCGCCTCCTGAGCGTGATCCTATTGAACGTCTAAATATTTTTCTTACTTCAATTACATTATCAGGTAGTACATAAGTATTTTGATCAGTCACTGTTGGCATAAACATGTATGACTCTTCTACTGAATTATCACTGCGCTGTCTAAATCTTGACAATGCTTTGCCTAGAGCAGTCTCATAATGAATTGGATCAAGTTCAACGTCTATCATTCCGCCACCTAATAGTGCGTAAACGTAGTCATAAACTTCTTGTTTTTTAGTTGCTAGTGTAGCCATATGTATAGTCTCCATTAGTATTTATCGATAGTTGTCTCTTACGATAAATATGTGTATGCCGAGACTATCCTTATATAAACCAGAAAAGGGCAATGACTATCATTTTATGGACAAACAGATCCATGAAATGTTTACTGTGGGCGGAACAGATATATTCGTACACAAGTATTTAGGCCCAAATAATCCTGAAGAGATTGATGCAACTGCGGACCAGCCTCGCTATGATGCTGTTGCAACAACTAACATACAAGACATGCTATTCCTTGAAAACAGGGATAGAAAATACGATCCAGACATTTATACAATGCGTGGTATCTATAATGTACAAGATATCGATTTTGATATGAGTCAATTTGGTTTATTTTTACAAAATGATACTTTGTTTATGACTATTCCAATTAACGGAAGTGTTAAAACGTTGGGCAGAAAAATTATATCAGGGGACGTAATTGAACTTCCTCATTTAAAAGATGAACACGCTCTTAACGATCACAGTGTAGCATTAAAAAGATTTTACGTTGTTGAAGATGTAAACAGAGCCGCAGAAGGATTTTCTCCTACATGGTATCCACATTTATATAGAATAAAATTGAAACAAATTGTTGACAGTCAAGAGTTTAAAGAAATATTAGATTTACCAGCACAAGAAGGTTCAAGTGATACATTACGTGATGTATTATCAACCTACGAAAAAGAAATGCAAATTAATGACGCAGTAATTGCACAAGCAGAAGCAGATGCTCCTAAGTCAGGTTATGATACAGGACACTATTATACACTAGCAACTAATGATGATGGAACTGTTGCATTAAAAACTGCTGACGAAACTGAAATAGATGCAAGTAACATAGGCGTTCAAGCAGGCGATATAAGTGATCGACCTGATAGATCAGGTTATCAAGGATACTTACTAGGAGTTGAAGGCAATAATGGTGCTCCATACGGAATGGGTATTAGTTTTCCAACTACACCAGTTGATGGAGATTACTTTATGAGAACAGATTATTCACCTAAAAGATTATTTAAGTACAATAACAACCGTTGGATTAAAATGCAAGACGGTATACGTGTTGACCTTACAAATACTGATACACGTAATACACAAAAAACTACATTTATTAATAACCCAGCACAATCACAAATTGGTGGCGAAACAGTTAAAGAGAAACAAAGTCTTTCAAAGGCACTACGTCCAAAGGCGGATAACTAATGGAACATTTTTATGATGGTCAAGTAAGACGGTATGTTACTCAAATGGTAAGACTAATGAGTAACTTTTCGGTCAAAGACGGTAAGGGAAATTTAACACAAATACCTGTAACATACGGTGATCTTACACGTCAGGTTGCAAATATTATACGTGATAATACTGAAAACAAAATACCTAGTGCACCACGTATTGCTGTGCATGTAACTGGCATGGAAATAGATAGAGAACGAACAAGTGATGCTAGTTATGTTAGTAAAGTTAATATTAGAGAACGTGCATATGATACCCAAGGCAAAGAGTATTTAAATTACGAAGGTAAAAACTATACTGTTGAACGTTTAATGCCTACACCATACAAGTTAACATTTAATTGTGATATTTGGTCAACTAATACTGATATGAAATTACAAATATTAGAACAAATATTAGTATTGTTTAATCCTAGTTTAGAATTACAAACTACAGATAATTATATTGACTGGACTAGTCTAACTGCGGTTATGTTAGATAGTGTTACTTGGAGTTCAAGAAGTGTACCTGTAGGCGTTGATAGTGAAATTGATGTTTCGACACTAACATTTAGTACACCAATTTATATTAGTCCGCCAGTTAAAGTTAAAAGACTTGGCGTAATTACAAACATTATAACAAGTATTTTTGATGAAAATACAGGAACATTAGACTTAGGATTAAGTATGCCAACACTTAATTCACATGATGATAGCATTGTATCTGGGGTAGTAGACAAAGACGGAAATCGTTCAGTTGAAACTACGGCGGCTAAACATGTAGTTGGAACTAATTATCAAGATTACGGTATATATGTACAGGGCACATTAGCACAAATAGAAAGTCGCGGCATAGTAGGTGCTACTAATTGGAGACAAATATTAGAATCACATCCTGGACAATATCAAGACGGTATTAGTAGAATTTACTTTACAAAACTTAATGAAGAAACACACGAAATTACTGGTACAATTAGTATGAATCCTATGGATGAATCACAATTAGTTATTGATTGGGATGACGATACATTTCCAAGTAATACTATTATCCAAGGTCCTACTAGAAACAATAATCAATGGACAACTATTGATTACATTATTGATCCACAAAAAACTGTACCAACATCAGTAATGAAAGGTTTAGGTGGTAGAATATTATTGTTAAATGATATTGGTGACGAAGATAACTATGATGGTGCTGATGCATGGAAAGGCACAGCAAACGAAGATCTAGTTGCTAAACGCAACGATATCGTTGAATGGAATGGTATAAAATGGGAAGTTGTGTTTACAGCATCTACAACTAAAGCAGTTACATATACAACTAATCTAAAAACAGGCATTCAATATCGCTGGGACGGCGAAGAATGGTTATTAAGTGTTGAGGGATTATATCCAAAAGGTACCTGGCGAATCGCTCTCAACGGCTAATTATTTTTATGAACAAGATAATTTGCAGTGGAACTCTGTTCTACAGTCTCAATACAAAGCGTTTTCTTTTATTACATCGTACTCAAGGTAAGACTAAAAACCAATGGGGGTTAGTTGGTGGCACTGGAGAAGGTAAAGAAACTCCATGGGAAGTTTTAAAAAGAGAAATTAAAGAAGAATTAGGATTTTTACCTAAAATAGAAAAAACAATTCCGTTAGAAACTTTTATTTCAACTGATCATCAATTTCAATTTCATACATATTTGTGTGCAGTAAAACAAGAATTTATTCCTAAATTAAATGCAGAGCATGATGGGTATGCCTGGGTCAATAATGGTAGTTGGCCTAAGCCGTTGCATCATGGCTTACGCAATACCTTACAAAGTAAAATTAATCAAAGTAAGTTAGAAACTGTAACAAAAGTTTTAAATTTACTTGACAAAGATTAGATAGTAAGTTATAATAAAATATGAAAGTCTTAGTAATCGGAGATGTAATAATTGACAAGTATGTGTATGGCACTAGTTCGCGAATTAGTCCTGAAGCACCAGTGCCTGTAATTACATATATCGAAGAAAAAGAAACAAGAGGCGGTGCAGGTCTTGTATACGAAAACTTAAAAAGTTTAGGTGTTGATGTCGATCTGTTTGAAACACAAGGTAAAGTTAGTGTTAAAACTAGAATAATTTGTGACGGACATTATGTTACACGTATTGATGATGATGCACAGGCAAACGGAACAGAAGTTTTAAAACAAGTGCAAGAAACTAATTTTTCTCAATACGACTATGTTGTGCTAAGTGATTATAACAAAGGTGTACTAGACGAAGCAAAAGATATTATTAAACATATTAATACATTTGAGTGTAAGATAATTGTTGACCCAAAAGAAAATGCTTGGTTCTATGAAAATGCTTGGTTAGTAAAACCCAACTACAGTGAATTTCATGACTTAGGATTTGGCGAATGGCAGGGTAATATTATTACAACTAATGCAGGCGAAGAAATTATTGCACAAATTGATGGTAAAAACTATGAGATTGAAGTAGATGCTGTAGAAGTTGCTGATGTAACAGGCGCAGGAGATTGTTTTTTAGCAGGCTTTGTATATGCTCTTACAAAAGGTTATAGTTATAAACGCTGTTTAGAAATAGCAACAAAAGGGTCTACCGAAAGTGTAAAACATGTTGGCACATATATTCTTAATAAAGAGGATTTAGAAAATACTATTGTGTTTACTAACGGGTGTTTTGATATATTGCATACAGGACATTTTGAATTATTAAAAGCGGCTAAAGAAAAAGGTGATAAACTTATTGTAGGTCTTAATGATGACAATAGTGTTAAAAGATTAAAAGGCAATAATAGGCCAATTAATCCTGTAGAAATACGTAAAAAACAATTAGAAATTTTATCTTGGGTAGACGAAGTTATTGTGTTTAGCGAAGACACGCCATACAATTTAATTAAATCACTAAAGCCAACCTTAATTGTAAAGGGTGGAGATTATAAAGTTAACGAAGTAGTAGGACACGACTTAACTAGCGTATACATTGTTCCTACAGTTGAAGACTTTTCAACTACAAGTATATTAGAGAAAATAAATGAGTGATAAACTAAAAATATTAATTACAGGTCCTGACGGATTTATAGCAAAGAATTTAAAAAAATACCTAATGAGCAAAGGACATGGTATTGCTGAATATGATTTTATAGAAAATGTAGTACCTGATTGTAGTCAATTTGATAAAGTTATACATATGGGAGCAATATCAAGTACAACAGAACGTGATGTTGAAAAAGTCTTAAAGCAAAACTTAGACTTTAGTCATAGACTAATGCAAGTATGTGACATGCAAGGTATTGATTTAATTTATGCATCAAGTGCTAGTGTATACGGAGATGGGCAACAGTTCAATGAAGATGCTCCTAAGCAACCACAAAGTCCATATTCGTGGTCAAAATATTTGTTTGATCGTAGTGTAGAAATGTTATCATGGGAAGATTATAAATGTAATATTAAAGGATTGCGTTTCTTTAATGTATACGGAGAACATGAAGAACACAAGGGCGATCAAATGAGTGTGTTTCATAAATTTAAAAAACAAGCAAAAGAAACAGGCAAAGTGCATCCTTTTGAAGGAAGTAACGAATACTTGCGTGACTTTATTTACGTTGGTGATGTATGTAAAATTATTGAAAAAATGATGCATATAGATGAAATGGGTATATGGAATGTAGGTACCGGAGACACAACTAGTTTTGGTTCAATTGCTAGTGATATTGCTAGTAAGTATAATGCAACAGTAGAACCTATACCAATGCCTAGTGCATTAAAAGGACAATATCAAAAATATACGTGTAGTGACAATACAAAGTTACTAGGTACAATCGGTGAGTATAAATTTACTACACCTAAGGAGTGGAT
>Ga0181379_1001056_pt1 | contig 13052 bp, 24 predicted proteins | sample 2SPOviralmetaG_FD_130115 | JGI IMG/M metagenome (GOLD analysis project Ga0181379, IMG submission 130115) | Marine viral communities from the oligotrophic San Pedro Time Series (SPOT) site, San Pedro Channel, CA, USA - 2 SPOT_SRF_2009-07-10 | ecosystem: Environmental > Aquatic > Marine > Strait... | reverse complement strand
CAACTCTCACACTATCGATAGTTCCCCAAGTACCCCTAAATCCCTACTGAAAGTACGAGGTTGATTCCTTCGATTTAAGAACTCTGAGATTGTATCCGTACCCCAATATTACACATAGGGAGATATAACCTTAGAACCCACCTATTTAACTCCAGCAATCTCCTACACAGCCCCAATATGAACTAATGGGTTGAAAAACACACCCTATGTCATATTTTGATATGTAACACTTCCCACTTTTTACCACCATTTACCAATGTATCAGTATAGCGAAGAACCTCTTGTGTGTGTTTCTCGGGCCCGATATTTTCCAATGCCCCAATATGACAGGTTGTCATGTTTGATGGATTACCTCACTTTTTGGGGATGAGGATTTGGTGCGATAAGCGGGATGACAAAGTGTCATGTTGATAACTTTGGGGGGTGTGTTGATAACTTTTTTCCCTCTTTTGACAAATTGTCATGTTTTTGGCTTGTTTATATGGATTTTTTTTCGTAACTTTAGGGTGGCAGTGGGTGGGTCTCTTGAGAGAGTTGTTCACAAGGGGGAAAATAAATGAAATAATGCTTGGAATTGTGGATTTTATTTCGTATATTAGTGTTGTAATAATGATTGATATGATGTATAAACTGAAAAAGTATAGTTTCCTTACTCTTATAGGGTTAGGATTTGGGTTTTTAGCGTTTCTTTTACCGAAAGCGATTAAGTTTTTCTTTCGAGGTTTCCATATTTTATTGGAATATCCTCTTGAGGGGTTCTCTTTTTTCGTATTTCTAACCATTTTTATCTCAGTTGGGATATATACCGAGAAAAAAATATAAAAAAAAGTGTTAAAATGCTTGGATATATGGAAAATTTTTCGTATATTTACATAGTAAATGAGTTTGATGATTGAGAATAAACTCTAATCGAACTAAGTTCATTGAAATAGAAATCGGAAACCGGCCTAACCAGCCGAGGGAGATATTGGTTTCTCCCCTATATACCGAAAGGTAAAAGTTAAAGTAGTTCTTGGTGAGACAGGCACCTCACTTGGTGGTTCGAGTGAAAAGAAGAATGAAACGATGAGTAGATACATGGTCACAGAGTGGCCTCGATATGGGTTCAACTCCCATCTATTTTCACTAAAGTGGCACTGGCCACTCTAAACCTTCCAGACGGAGTGAGCTGTTGGTAGTTTTTTCTCACTTTAATAAACAACGAACTACCACTCATAACGATGTAAGTCTTTATAGGTGATGAAAGATACTCGAGCAATCGTACAAACCATGGGTTAGGGGTTTCCCATGGTATCAAAGGAGGCCACACACACTCTCCTATCCTTAAGTGTTCATCCGAACCACCCACCAAGAATAGGTCTCGCTTGGTGGGTTTTTTTTGTCCTAATTTTATGACAAATTGTCATGTAAAAAACTTGTATATGTCCTAAATATTCCGTATCTTTAGGGTGGCAGTGGGTGGGTATTAAACCCCATACTAAAAATAAATGAAAAATAATTAAGAAAATGCTTGTTTATTTGCGGAATTATCCGTATATTTACTATGTAAATGAGTGATATTAAAACAATTAAAAGTATGAAATCTAAAAAAGTTAAAATCAGTATTAGAGGAACAGAGTTCCTAATCCCTTCAGAATCAATAGGTTACGATACCTATAACGATAACAAACCTTATATCTATATGAGGGCTAAAGTTGTTGCTTCGATAATCAAACAATATGTAAAGAAAACTTATTCCGATATAGTTGTGAGTTCTACCTCTGATGTATATAGTGGAGGTTCTTCTGTTAGAGTGAATGTGTGTAATCAAGATGGTTCATCTGTTTCACCAACTATCTACGATGATATTAAGAAATGGGAATACATGCTGAAAGGTGGTTCTTTCAATGGTATGATTGATATGTACGAGAGTAGAGAAGATTCACCTACTACTGATAATGGTACAGATATGAAGTACTTTCCTTCTTACATCTTTATAGAGAACAAACCCAATTGGGGAACTAAACACTATTGGATGAACGAGTGGAACAAGTGGATTGAAATTACCGATTTAGATTATACTCCTACCGATAACGAAAAAGAGTGGATTGAGAACGTAGTTCAAAAATACGGCGGTTGGTTAGGATATAACAAACAATTCATGAGTAAGACAGTATTAAAGAACATCGACTCTATAATGGGTTGTATATAAAAGAAAATTAATTTGTGGTAAGTGAGCTATAATGAATAACAGCTCACATACTACTATATAACATAAACACTATACACTATATATGAACAAACAGTACAAACACAGAAATTGTATCATAGAAGATACACCAACAGAAAGGTTCCCTGAAATGGTAACTATAATTAAGACCCCTAAGTTAAGAGGGTATTTTCAAGAAAGAAGATATATCTCCCTTGAGAAGTGTATCTCCGCTATAGAAACCTTTGAGAGTGAAAGGTTAATAAATTCTAAGGAAAAGTATGTAAAGGCCCAACTAAGTGATGTTGTGGTTTTAGAGGGGTAGTACCCTTCCGAGGTTTCTTGTAACTGAGAAAGTTTCGTTTGGTGTAAGGGGGCTCGGAGGTGTTTTCCTGGCAAGGTTAGTTTTTTTGCCTATGGAAAAAACACCCTATACTACCCCCAAGGGTAGCACAATATGTTAAACTCAAGTAAAGAGAAAAGATGAACACCTCGATTAAACAGCTCACTTGAGAGTACGAGGTTAAAAATTTAAGAATGAAATTATGGTTAAGGGTTCTTTTCATCAGATTACCTAAAGAAATATGGTATCAGATAGAACAATTGTATTGGGATGAAAAGGTAAAGAGAAAGTTATGAAAAAGTTAATATGGAAAATGTATAATGAGAATCGTATCTCATTAGAAGTAGCAGAAGAACTACTTGATTGTTATTATAATAGAGGAAATAAGGTATGGTAGTATGATGAAGGATTTAAAGAAAATACTTAAGTTATGGTTTTGTAATCCTTATACACTATATATCTGTATGATTCTTGTTATCATATACGGTATAGGGTTATATATTATTACTTTTATCTGATGTACCGAAATCGAGGTTATAAATTTTAAATTATAAATTATGTGTTTATCAGGAGGAATGTATTTAGATGAAGATGATTATCAAGTAGATAGAATCATCGAAATGGCTTGGGAGGATAGAACTCCTTTTGAGGCTATAGAATATCAGTTTGGATTAAAAGAAAACGATGTTCGTAAAATAATGAGAAAACAATTAAAACCCCAATCTTTTAAACTATGGAGAGAAAGGGTTAAAGGAAGAAAAACAAAACATAGTAAAATATCCGAATCGACAAGATTCAAAAGTAAAAATCAAAAGATATGAAAAACAAGTTAGATATTACAGAGTGGTTCTTAGTTATAGCATTAGTGTTTTACCTATTCATGGGTACTATGACAACTTATGGACAAGAACTAAAAGGAGTACAAATTGATAAATCAGAGATTGTAACGATTACATTCGAAGATGGTTCAAGAGATAAACTTTACCAAAATACTGATGATGGTGTAAAGTTAGTTTATAATCCAATGGGTGAGATAAAACTTACACCAAAGGAATACGAGAGGTTTGTTAAACTAATTAAAAAGGCATCTAAAAGAACTAATGCAGAATATAAGGAAGATAAGTATATTGTAAATGCTTATTCTTGGTCTGATGATTCAGTATATTTTTCAAACGATTTAAATCAAATCGGTGAGTTATTTATAGATGATATAGATAAACTATGAGAAGTATATTCGTTGGTAGTTCTCATTTCCAAGGGTTTGGGTTAGAGTATGAATTACATCCACGATACCAAGATGTTCTTTGGTTAGAACAAAATGGTGTAATTGGCCCATCTAAAGGGCCTCGTAGATATTCAGAAGATGAATACCTTGTTCAACAGAACAGATGGACTTATCTACTTTCCCAATTAATGGGTACTGAAGAAATGAATGTACACGAACATGCCCTTTTTGGTAATGGTAATTCTTTAAAGTTTCTTGATGATGTATATCATAACATAATAGATTTATGGGATGTTAAGAATATCTTCTTAGAGTTTAATGGATTAACTCAAGATGGTTACCAACGAAATCAAAATAAACTAATTGATATACAAAGAGAATTAAAGGATACAGATACCGATGATTTCTTTGCTATAGGAAAAACAAAGATAGGAGAATTTTACCAAAGGTTAAATGAGGTAAAAGGGAAATATCCTAATATTAAGTTTTGGGTTATAAATACATTTGGGTTCGAATCCGAACTATTCAGAGATTTATTCAAAGGTGATATATTAGAATACTATGGAAGAGATGGTAAAAACTACAAATCAGTATTAGATGGGTGTTACCAAGATAAACACTTTCTTTCTGATTCTTGTTTTTGTTTCAATTCCACTTATCCAACTTGGGATTATGTAGTTGATGATATTCATATGAATGGGAAAGGACACGAATATATAGCATCAATGTACTTTTTACAAATCACAAATCCCTCATCTATAATCAATTACGAGGAGGGTAAAACATTTATATAAAATTATTTGGTATTCTCAAATATTTTTCGTATATTTGTAACTATAAACTTTAAATTATGCAATTAAGAAAATCGTTAATAATACAAATGATTGAAACAGGTTTCGCAGGAGACCTACTTTTTATGTTACACTCGAATGGTATTGAATCAAATACAGAAGAATGGTCGGAAGATGATTTGAATGATTGGTTCAACTATTCAATTAAACGAAACATTATATGATAGATTACATTCACAGTTATTTAATAGTAGGAGTAGTATGGTTATTACTACACGAGTTCATTTATGTGAGTCAGAATGATTTCCCTCATCATAAGATGAACAATGGGTTGAGAGTTAGATTACTTCTCCTATGGCCAATTACCATGACGGCTTGGATTATTGGTTTTATAGAAGCTATGAGGAATCATTACAACGATGAAGAAGGCGATTTTTAGTGGAAGTTCACACTTCCAAGGATTAGGTTTAGAATTTGAATTATCCAACAGATATACTTCTAAAGATTGGTTGGATGAAAATGGGGTTCATTGTGCAAATGAACAACATTACATAGCTAAAGATTATTTGATATTTAGAAATCATAGGTGGAGTAGTTTGATATCTAAAAAATTAGGAGTACAAGAATGGAATGTTTGTTTGAATGAAAAGGATTTAGGCCATGGATTGGATTTAGAGTTCTTTGATTTACTACTAAATAAGAAAATAGATGTAACAAATGTTTCTTATATATTCCAAGAGTTTAATTTACTATCAAGATTAAGATATGAACTTGAGGTTTATACTCCAACTGAACTATTGAAAGTATTAGAAGATAATAAAATAGATAGTGGATTTAAAGATTATATAAAGAAATGGTTGGATGATAATGATAGTGGTAGAAGTTTAGAAGTATGGATTGATAAGTTTTCTAAGGTTAAGAAGATGTATCCTAATATAAAGTTTTACATAATAGATTGGTCAGGCATAGATTTTAACAATATTAAAGAACAGATACCAAACGATTTATTATACTATGTTTCAAAAAAATCTAAGAAATCATTCCCTTCTTTTATGAATGGATTAGAACAAGATAAATTATTAGTTACAGATAGTTCATATTGTTATACATCTAACAATAGGACATGGAATATAACATGGTGGGATGTTCATGCAAACAAAGAAGGTAATGAATACATATCTGAAATGTTATTTAAACAAATTAACAAAACATTAACATAAGATGAAACGGAAACTGTGGAGGTTATGGGCACAGGCTCTCGGTGAGAAAACAGGTGATACTGATAAAGAGGCTGATGCCGTTGCTAGATTCAGAACTATTTTAATATTACAAGGTGTAATAACAAACATATTAATCGCAATCAATATAATTATATCTTGGATAAGATAACTTAAATCATATGTATAATAACGCAACATTCGTAGATAAAGAACAATTACAGAATCTAAAGAAAATGGATTCTTGGTTAACTGATAATATGTACAATCTTGGTGAAGATGTAGTAACTGAGGTTAGAGAACTCATTACTCGTATTGAAAAGAAAGGACATTATTATGAATCAGAGGCTGACATACTTAACATGGTAGCAAACGAATATAACATTTGGAAAAAACAAAATCGATGAATTATCCTTTTTGGATTAATGATTTCAACAGAGTATCTAACTTTGGGGATTACCCAATTCTAAAAAAGATATTTGAAAACCCTTCTTCTTTTTGGTATGGAGATAATCCAAAGAAACCAAAAGAACATATGGAAAAATCTATTCGTAGATTACTGAATAGAGCACAACCTCAACTTCCTATATTAGTGATGTACAATATACCAAATAGAGATATTGGACTTCATTCAAAAGGAGGGGCTAAAACAAAGGAAAGATACCTCGATTTTATAGAACGATTTGCAAGGGGAGTTGGTGAAGATTCACCAATAGTAATATATGAACCCGATGCACTACCTCACTCAACTCACCTACCAGAAGATGAACAGAAATGGAGATTGGATTTAATGAAAGAATCTCTTCAGTATTTAACAGATAATTGTAATGGTCAGTTTTATATTGATGTTGGACATAGTTCTTGGTTAGAACCAGGTGATGTTTCAAACCTATTAGATAAAGTAAGTAATCCCAAAGTTAGAGGTTTTTCTGTTAATGTATGTAATTACAGAACAACAAAAGAATCTATGAAATGGAGTAGGAAGATACTTAAATATAGACCAAAGGATTACTTTGTTATAGATACTTCAAGAAATGGTCAAGGCCCTAATGATGTAGAATGGTGTAATCCACCAGGTAGAGGGTTGGGAGAAAGACCAACTACTGATACTTCACATCCACATTGTGATGCTTACCTTTGGGTTAAGATACCAGGTGAATCAGATGGGAAGTGTAATGGAGGACCGAAGGCTGGTAAATTTTGGGTTGAACAAGGTATTGAACTAATTAAAAACTCTAAAGAAAGTTAATGATAAAATCAATGTTATTTGCAGGATGTTCCTTTACATGGGGACAAAGTTTACATTATTATGGTGAGTTTCCTGATGATGAACATCCAAGGGATGGTATGTTTTATGAGGATAGAGTAAGAGTACATCATTACCAATATAATGTAGATAATAGGTTTGCAACATCTGTTGCTAGTTACTTTGGTAAAAAACCAGTAGTAGCAGCTAATAATGGTGGTGATAACTATAACTCCATAAAGTGGATGAGAAAACTATTAGATGGTGGGGATATTGGACATAACCAAAAAGTAGTAGCAGTAGATGATATTGATTGTATTATATTTCAAACAACTTCATTTGGTAGAGCATGGCATTCTCATGATGTAGATGAAAATCAACAGATTGTTATGATTGATGAATTTATCGATTATGTGGAATCAATGGGAATAATGATTAGGTTTATTCACTTTGATTGGGAAGAATGGACAATGCCACAAACAGTTAAAGATAGAACAATAAAGTTTGATGATAAGTGGAGTTGGTATCATATAGTACATCAATCAGGTATGAATATGGAAAACCCAACACCTAAAGATTTTGATGATAGAATAGTGGCTCACAACTTTCCTAAAACAGGTGATTCACATTTTAATTTAAAAGGACATCAATACTTACACGATATAATTGTAGAAAACCTAATACAATCAGGATATGGTGAAGAGTACAATACACTAAGAAAACCTAAGTTTATAGAATCTGATTTTTATATAAGATATAGAGATTATTCTCATTTACTTCAATACTATAATAATAATGATAGTAGTAAAAGAATACAACAAATCTTATTGTATTCAAAAGATAAAGATTCTACAGCTTATGATTTAGATTATACTGATAAGAACATTGAACCAATAAAAACCAAATTAGATAAGTATGGATTACTTAATATGTGGATGATGGTATATCCACCTAATAGTTCGGTAGGATGGCATCAAGATGGGTTAAACCATTATAGATATGTTTATGAAATAGCAAAAACAGATGAAGGTGGATTTGAATGGATTCTTGGAAATAGGTTTCTAAGGATGAGAGAGTTTGGTGAAGAAGATACATTAATGATTGGAGATTATATTCACAGATTCGTAAATGAATCTGATTCAGATACAAGGATATCTTTAGTGTTTGATACAGAGGAAAATTTAGAAATAGAACGAGAGTTTACAGATGTAAACGAAGAACAATGGAACGCCAAGAACTAAACATATCAAAAACATATCTGTGTTTGAATACTCCCAAACTATATATCATAAACGATTATAAAGTTGGAACTCGTTTTGTTAATAGTTGGTTTAATAAACAACACATGGACCAAGTACCAAATCAAATACCTCAAATGGGTAGTGATGATAAACTATGGGTTAAGATATTAAATCGAAAAAAGATTAATAAGAATATCTTAATGATATACCGAAATCCATTAGAAAAAACTATAACAGGATTATTAGAAGATTTCTCAGAAACAATCATTCGAGGTAATGACCCACAAGAGTATAAAGATGCATTAGATAATATTAATGACCATGTACATTTTAAAATATTAAAAAGTTTAACATTTTCTAACGAAGAAAACTCTTATAAGTTTGATGAGGTATTTAGTAATGAGTTTATATACGATACTCCCATTAAATCAGCTGATGTGTTTACATCCTTGTTTACATCTTATGTAGATATGAGAAGAAAGAAAGTGAGTTTAAATGATAAACATGCTAAATATCATATCTGTGGTTTTTATTTTCTTGTTAATGAATTCCTAAGAGATGTACAAGATTTTACATTATTTAACATAGATAATAAAGATATACAATTACATAAGGTTTTATCCAAATATAAGAAACCTCCAAAAGAATTAGAATCAACATCTAACTTAAAATATAAGAAACTACTTACCGAAGATTTTTGGAATAGTGATATATTTAAACATATCAAAAATGATATGGAAGATGAGATATTGTTTTATCATGCAATGAAAGAAAGTAAATTTAATATAATTAATACAGATGAAAAAGTGTAATGTTTGTAAGGTAAGAAAACCATCCTTTTGGTATAGAAGAAAACCAAGTGGTGTTAGAAAACTAACTTGTAGAAGTTGTGAAAGAACATGGTGGGGTGGATTCTTAAGAATGTTAGTTAAACAAAGAGAACTAACTGCAGCTGAAAGATTGGGTAATCGATTAGGTTATATGGGAACTGCATTTATTATGATGTCTCCTTATCTTTTGAAGTATGATGATTTGGGAGCTTACACTTATCTTGCAGGAGCAATATTATCCTTACCACAAGTTTGGTTAGCCAAACAATGGAACTTAGTAACAGTAAACCTCAACTTACTAATTGGATACGGATTGTATATTTTTTCATAAAAAGTTTGGTCATCCCAAATATTTTTCGTATATTTACATAGTAAAAAAATAAGAAACCATAGTATAGTATATAACTACCAAAAGAAGAAATTGCCGATGTGGTGGAATTGGTAGACACGTTGGACTTAAAATCCAATGAACAGTAATGTTCGTGCCGGTTCGACTCCGGCCATCGGTACTAACTATGGACCTGTAGCTCAGTTGGATAGAGCATCTGCCTTCTAAGCAGACGGTCAAAGGTTCGAATCCTTTCAGGTTCACAAAAGATTAATATTTATTAATATATGAGTCAGATTATTGAAATATTAGAAGGTTGGGGAAATGTAATTAAAGACCAATTTAATGCAGTAGACCCAGTCACTAAGGCAATATCTAAAAAAAGATTATTAGAATGTGAACCTTGTTCATTAAGACAAGGTAATACTTGTTCACCGAGCATCTATGGATATCACATTATAAATAACGAAAGAAAAAATGGATGTGGGTGTAACATTTCGGCGAAAACTTTATCACCGAGTTCACAATGTCCACTTGGTAAATGGTAAAATAAAAAAATATGAGTGATTTTAATTGGGATGATTACGAGAATGACGATGATGAGTTATTCAACTTTGGACAAAATGAAGATGATGATTCACTTTCAGGTTCTCTTGAGAGACTTCATCGAATGATGTTCATCAATGACTTGGAAAAACATCCAAGTATGATTGTTCCATTAGACCCAAATGAGTTTGAAAATATGTTTGGTTCACCAACTAAAGAGGATTTAGAGATACTCACTCAATTATTAATTAAAGACATCCACAACAGAAGAGCGGATATGGTTATAGATAAGTGGGGTTTATCTTGGATACAAGATATTCTTAAATTTAATGAGGGGGTGGAAGAATATGAATTATGTTCTGTATTCCAAGGGCTTATTCAAACCACTAAAATAAATGAAAGTACATTCTTACAATAACAAAGTTAACTTAAACAACTTACCTTATCTTGATTTAGGTATTGACTTAGATTTAGATAAACTAAAATACGAATGTAATCGGGTATTAAAGTTTGCTGGTACTCAAGATTATAAATCTTCTTTCTTCTTAGCAAGAAAAAAATATAAAAAGGCATGGAGTGGTGTTTCCCTTTGGGGAAGTAATGGTGATTTATTCTCAGATTTCACAGAAGGTGAACACGAAGGTCGACTATTAAAAACTACATTAGAATCTCACATGCCATACACCTACTCTATCATAGAGAAAATCTATGGTAACTCTCCTAAGAGTAGAGTTCGGTTAATGAGAATAAGACCAGGTAAATCTTTACTATGGCATTCTCATGTACAAGAACATGGACAAGATGAGAATGAATTAACAATACAAATACCTATCAATCTTCCAAAAGGATTCAAATATTGTGTAGTCGATAAAGATGAATTTAGTTGGTACAAAAGATTATATCCACCAAGTTGGTTCAAAACTTCACAATGTTTTGAGTTAGAAGAAGGTAGGGCTTATTATTTTAATTCATATCATTATCACAATGTATATAATCCAACAAAAGAATGGAGGGATACTCTTATGTTTTATATAGATTATAATCATAAGGATATAAAAACAATCGTAGATGAAAGTATTAATAATATCTAAACCAAGAATGGGTTCTACTGTCTTAGCTTATAATCTTAGTAAGTTATATAGATTAGATTTTCATAATGAGCCACCTTTAAGAGATAGATATGTATTTCAAGAAGATAATTGTCTTATCAAAATAGTTGTTGGTAACTCATTGACTTGGAAATCTACAAAAAAGATTATACTTAAACCAAACTATGATAAGGTTATCTTATTGCGTAGAAATGAAGATGATAGTAAAATAAGTATGGCACATCTTGAACATAAGAGACCCGATTCTAAATTAGGACCTTGGCATGAAGGATATAGATTAATACCTAATATACAAGTGGGTAAGTGGATTGATGATTATTATAATAATGGTGAGGAAATATATCAAGAGATTATCGGTATGAATATAAATCATATTGAGCTCACCTATGAAAATCTATATAATGAAGATATAGAGATAAGAAGAAAAGAATTAGATAAGGTAATAGGAGAAGATAAAGTACATTGGTTACTTCATAAGAATATGTTAGATAAACTTAATCCTAAATTTAAATATACAAACCTACCAAGAACATACAACCATAAAGATATACTATGAAGATATATAGATACGAAATGAAAGAAGAGCATTATAAGGGGATTGATATCCTACAAGGATATTATGGAAAAAAGATTTCAACCTCGAATAAAGAGCATAAAGAATCCATCAAAGAGAAAATCCAACGATTACAAGAAATAAAGGATAAATCGTATTATACAACACTACAAAGGATATGGTTGAATGATTTAAGATTATCCTACATAATGGATAAAGGAGCTCCTTATCCTTTGACTTAAAAAACGACCCCTCAATTTGATAGTAAAAGAATTTCGGTAACTATAATATTAAAGAACGGAGACATCATAATAATAATACAGATACTATGTACAACTATAATAACGAAGATAGAAGTAAGGAAGAAGGATTAAACGATTGGTACTTAACTCTTAATACAGAAAGGAATAGAACTTATTCCCATACAGAGAGTAGGGTTACTCAAACACTCCAAAGAATATGGGAAAAATTTAAACCCCTTCCCTCTACTAAGGGAAAATCAGGGTTCCATAACTAGCTGATAGAGGATAATAAGGTAGTATGGTGTGGAGGGGGTTTGGACTTCTAAGGTTAAAGCTCGTGCTGAGGGGTACTGAGTTAGGATTGGATGCTGGAGAGATAAAGCATTCTGTAATACTATCAATAAAAAAGAAAGGGAAAAATCTTGGAACGACAAAAAAACTCTTTTGAACGACTCGAAAAAATTTTTAAAAAACCGACCGGTCTTAGTGTCTTAACTATCTTAGTGTCTTAAGTTGTAGGTTATATACTTTTTTTAATACTGGAGCGTCTATAACTATAAGAAAATTTAAAAAAAATAAAAAAAAGTTATTAACAATCTTTTTTTAAAATAATCAAAATAATGCTTGGATATATCAAATATTTTTCGTATATTTACTATGTAAATGAGATTAATTAAAACAAATAAAATATGATGAATTTATTGAGATTAAATAGTGTTGGTTCGGTTCTTGATTTAGAGGACAATATGGTATATCCACAATTGGTAGATGGGCTACCTGATTTGAATATGGGTGTTCAATTAGATGAATGTTCTGAGGAGTGGGTATCATCTCTATCTAAAAAAGATAGTGTGAAAGTTGAAATTGCCGGTTACCAAACATTCTAAATATAATAATTAAAACGTAAGATATGAGTAATACAAAATTTAATATGTGGTTAGATGAAGTTAACCAAAAACGAAAACAACATTGGGATGAAAATTATTCCTATAAAGAGTACACACCTCTAACTGTTAAGAAAGGACAGAAGTATATGAAACTTATAGATGAAGGTTCTGTATGGGGATTCGTTTCTATGTGGGAAGGTGTAATGAAAGGTTCTCTCGTTTGTGTGGGGGATTTATTAAAACCTGCTACTTGGAGTCAACCCGCTAAACATTCAAGAGGAAACATATTCGATGGTTCGGATGTAT
>Ga0181379_1001055_pt1 | contig 13052 bp, 24 predicted proteins | sample 2SPOviralmetaG_FD_130115 | JGI IMG/M metagenome (GOLD analysis project Ga0181379, IMG submission 130115) | Marine viral communities from the oligotrophic San Pedro Time Series (SPOT) site, San Pedro Channel, CA, USA - 2 SPOT_SRF_2009-07-10 | ecosystem: Environmental > Aquatic > Marine > Strait... | reverse complement strand
GGACCATCGGTAGAACGTGCCGCAGAGCAGATTGTGGAAAGGTATGGTCCAGATGGAGAAGGCATCTTGACCAAAGACGAATTCTGGGTTCGAGATGAAATCATTACCATCTTGCTCAAGGGCAAAAAGAACTATAAAAAGGAGATTCTGGAAGATGTCCGAGAATTGGAATTAAAGGTTCTGGAGTTGGAGAATAAGTTGAAATCTGAATGTCTCGGAGATAGAAGTTTTGAAGGCTTCTTCATGTCCAAGCAGGAAGTCATCAAAGAGGCGATGGAATATCAAAAGACCAGAAGTAAGCGGTCCAGAGCAATTGATGAGAAATCATCTAACAAACGTAGGTTATCGCCAACGGCAGAGAATTTATTGCGGTGGATGAAGAATCCGAGCAGATTTGACATCATTGGAGTTGATGCATATCGGGCAAAAAGACCTACGGCAGATTTGGAGATTGATTTAGAAGTCTGGTGGCGTGGTCAAAAGTTACCAGAGAAACCAAAGGTCCGAAAGCAGAAATCGGTTGATATTAAAAAACCAGTTTCGGTTAAGAAAAAGTCAAGTTCAAAGAATAAAAAATCATCTGGACCAAGACTATACAAAATTCCTTACTCTGGAATGTCTGGAGAGGGTAGTTATTATGTAACAATTGCATCTGGACCAGATGCCGCAAAAAAAAGGTTTTACGAAGATATGTTGGTTACTGATAAAGTTGAGGGAAAAGCAATGCCGACAACCAACAAGTTTATCGGAAACAAGAATATGATTAAGGCAGTTAAAGATGGTGGATTCGCAAGGGTATTTCCACCGAAAAAGAAGTCAAGTTCAAAGCCTAAAAAATCATCTGGTAGAATTTACACCAACGATGAGTTATACGAAATCGCAAACGATATTCTTACTCCAAAGAAGATAAAGTTTGATTTGGATAAAAGTAAGATAGACGAGAATCTGGAGTTGTTTACAATTACTCCAAACACAAGAAGTGTCAAAGATGGTAGTTTGGATGGATTAGAGATTCTATACTATCCAAAGGAAAGATACTTTGAGGCAGTAGAGCAGATGGCAGGACCAAAGGAAAATCAGTTGTGGATTTACAAGACAACCAAAAGTCCAAGAATTGCAATCAAGCAGATACTAAAGGGTAACAACAGAAAGAAAGATGTTGAAAAAGTAATCAGATGATAATTGACGATTCAATATGGGCATCTGGTTTGGGTTCTGTTTTATCCGTTAATCCAGAAGTGGATACAGTAATTGCAGGAGTAACATATACTAACATTTCCAATGTTGATTTAGGTCCGATTATGCCAATTACCATTGCCAATACAACATCTGCAGGAGATGAGATTTTGCAGATTGGAGATCCAGATGGAGTTATCAAAGGTCTTTATGGATTGATAACGAAAACTTGGGATACGGCTGATTATTCAAGTGAGCAGTTTGCATCATTTTTCAGAAAAGGCGCAGTAATCAGACAAATGAATTTCGATACATCAGATGCGGTCCAGTTTACCAAGACATTCAACTACTATGCAGTTGATGTTGATGGTAGTTCAGCATCAAAGGATATACGAGGAAGTCTGGTAACAAGCAGGAGGGCAACAGATAGCGATGGTCTTGTAAGGACATTGGATTTTGGCTTTGATTCTGGAGTATTGCTCAATCACGAAAATGCGATTTACCTTACTCAATTAGCCAATACGACATTGACATTAAATATTCAATTACAATCAATAATTAAATAATCAAAAATGGCAAAAAAGAAGAAAGTGGCAAAAAAGAAGAAAATGCCAAAATATCAGTTCGGAGTTGGTCGAAGAACTATCCATATTGAAGCAACAAACTTGAAATCTGCCGAAAAAAAAGCAGAGAAATGGCGTAATAAAAATGCTCCAAATTCTGTATTGGCGTACGATTATCGCGTTGATTAAAACGGATGTAGTAAAATGAACGAAGCAATTCAAAACTTTAACGAGTTGGCATCTGGGCAAAGGTCCATTAAAGTTGATGCAAAAGTTCCTAACGAGGAATTATTCAAAATTGGCATGGTGCTATTTATCAGCTATTTAGCGGCATTCATCATGGTGGCATTAGTATTCAGCAGAAAATGACAGAAGTTCAAGGCTACATAAAAGACAAGGAAACCAACGAACCATTGATTGGTGCTCACGTAATTCTGGAGGACCAGTATCAGGGCGATATGGTATCTGGAACAGTTACAGATGCTACTGGATATTTCAGTCTGGAGAAGCGTCCTGCAACAATCGCAAAGGTCAGTTACATTGGTTATGTTACAAGCTATCCATTGCTATATACTGGTCCTGCAAGAGATTACTATCTGGAAAGGTCTGATAATGAATTGCCAGAGGCAGTTGTTATTGGAACAATTGACAAACCAGAATTTGATTTCAGAATTTTGATTGGTCTGGGAATTGTTTTCGCAATAATCTTTTTTCTGAATGCCAAAGGATAGGTGCTACAAGAAAGTTAAGGCGCAGTATAAGGTCTTTCCAAGTGCCAGAGCATCACAAGCCATTGCGAAGTGTAGAAAGGCATCTGGTAAGGTGGTTAAGTCTGAATCTGGGGCATCACTACGTAGATGGCAGTTAGAAGATTGGATTGATACGATGTCTGGGAAACCATGTGGAGCAGGAGGCAAGACAGAGTATTGCAGACCATCAAAACGAATTAGTCAAAAAACGCCAAAAACGGCTAAAGAATTAGGTCCAAAAAAGTTAGCGCAAAAGCAAAAGGAAAAGCGCAGAGTAGGAATGGGGAAACGAGTTAAGAAAGCATGAGCAATAAACTACTATTACAGATAGGTGCTATTGTATTAGCGACAGTCATTTCGTTTTTTGTTACCAGATGGCTTGAAAAGCGATATGAATAACGGCAACATCATAAGCAGACCAATGTTAGCATTTCCATTGCTGAATCACTACGGAATAGTGGTGGATGCAGACAATGGAACTATTGCTGATTTTGGATCCAGAGGAAAGCGAGTTGTTAGCATCTGTGAGTTCATGGCTAATAAGAGTTCATTTGAGTTACACGAATCTAGTATGATGTACTGTGAACCAGATGAAATTCTGAATCGGTTTGAAAAAGTCAAGTCTGGTCCATTTACTTTATACTGGAACAATTGTGCCGATTTCATGAAACACTTTGGCAGACCAGATTTGTATCACAAGGAATTAAAGAAGTTAGTGGTAATTGGTCTGGTGGTAATTTTTGTTATCGTAGGATGGCGTACAATGTAAGTCTATATACTCGCAGACAAGCCAAGAGAATTGGCGTTACTGTTAAGCCATCTAAAGTCAAGGGTAAGAAAATTGATGTGTTTAAAAACGGACAGAAAATAGCATCAGTAGGAGCAATTGGATATGACGATTATGGAACATTGATTTCCAGTGGCAAAAGACAGTTAGCCGAGAAAAAGAGAAAGGCATATAAAGCCAGACATCAAAGGACCAGAACCAAGAAATATTCAAATAGCTATTTTGCAGACCAGTTATTGTGGTAATGAAAACGTATAACGAGAACGGCTACGAGTATTTTTACGATAGATACGATCGTCTATGGACAGTTTATCCAGTAGATGACAATGGAAATCGAATTGATTTTGATGCAGACGATGAATACACACACATTGCCGCTGAAAGGTTTGTTCGTAAGCCAGAGTTGATGGAGTACGTTAAAAAAGGTCATAACTACAAGCAGACAAAATCCAAGTCTGATTCAGACATTAAAATTGTTTTTGATAAATACAACCCTAAAAAGATGAAGAGAAAATCAATTACTCCTGCATTACAACGTAGGATAGATGAAGTTAACAAGTTAATTGCGGAGGCGGCATCAAAAGATGTTTATGCAGGGTCATATTTTGGCTCAACAATCGAAACAGATTTGGACCTCAAACCAATTCGTGTCAACAATCAGTTTGTAACGGTTGAGGACAAGGGAAAGAGTATATTTTTCGGTTATGGAAAGGAAAGGTTTAACGTGAATAACGAGGATGATTTAGCCGCATTAAAAAGCGATTTGGGTTACATCAAAAGAGGATTAACAAAAGCAATACGAGAGGCATGAAATTAGACCAAGTAATAATTATTGTTCTGGTGGCGGCAATCGCCAGTTATTATGTCCATGATTTTCTGGACAATTACAGACAATCACATCCAGAGTTGAGATGAGTAAAAAAAGACTAACAAAAAGTAAGTCTGAGGCCATTAGGCGGTTACTGGATAGGTGGTATATATCTTATGACCATATTGCTTATGAAGGGCCATCAGAAATATTTGGAATTCCATTAAGTCGAATTAATACAAGGGTAGTTACAGACCTTTGGATTGCCAACATCAAAGAAAGTCAAGCAATCAATGATTCGTTTGATGAAGATATTAAAGAGAAAATTGAATATGCGGAGGAATTATATAACGATACAATAGATGGTTAAAGAATATAAAGTAGCATTTCCATCTGGGATGGAGTTAAAAAGCCAGATGTTTGAAGATGCCACTAGTGCGCGAAAGTTTGCATCTGGAAAGCCATTTAGCATGACCATGAAGTTGATGGACATGGATGGTTCTGGAGCATATACATGGTCGATAGAAAGTATTGGAATGGGTTGGGTTTTTATGGTTTTGCTCATAGTTTATTTCGTGTTTTTTTAACCCATTGCTCATTCCAGTTAGCCGCATTTATTGCGGCTTTTTTTTTGCCCAGAAGTCATTTCCCATACGAATTTTTTTCGACATAAACATCAGTCATTATTTTTTCGGACAAGATATTTTTGAGGGAACTGTAATTTGGGTAAAATGTTACCATTTGTGCCAGATGATGTGGCACAGCTACAAGTCAATGGTAGCAAGGGTTACAGAAGATTCTGTGCCAGATGTTACCAGTAGTCATTGAAACTTTAGAGTTTTTTTTTACTGTGGGTAGAAATCATTTCTATATATTGCAACAAATCATTTCTATTAACCTAAAACACGAAAACATGGAAATCACTAAAAAAGAGATGACGATCAAGGTGGAATTCACTATTGATTATGATGGATTTGAAAGTCTAATTGTAACCGCATGGGAAGGCGGTATAAATTATTGGGCAGACATTAGTTATGAATCTTTGCATAGAATGAATTCGTATGCTGAAAGACATGGTTTTTCTGGAGAACCATTTTCGGTTAGATTTGCCAAGTTTATTTGGGATGGGAATTCGGCTACAATTGCAGATAGTGAGGCATCTTTTGAAGTCGAAGAAATAATCGGAAAAATTGATTTGCGTTCGATCAAAAAAGGATGGCAGATTTTCAGTCAACAAAGGCATCATTTTGATGATTTTTTAAACAACAGAACAGATGCAATAACCGCAGATGCTTGGTTTCAATGTTGCAGTCTGGGAGATGTAGTTTACGGATAGTTAATCAATGGTCTGGGAGGAATTCCAGACCTTTTTATTTACAAATAAAAACATGAATAAGATGAAAAAGAGAAGCGAATTAGAGTTGTACTTGATGTCGTTTTTTACGGCTTACGATTGGGCATATCCAGTTCAGTCAAAGTTAGGTTGGACCAAAATGCGATTGGGCAAGTATGTAGCATATCCAGAGACAATGCCATTTGAAAGGGTAGTTGAATTGTCGGATTTTTTGGCCAATCATACATGGCTAAAAACGATTGATTCTGAAACCATGTATTTGATACTAACAAAGAAGTGGAGTTGCGGAAAAAACACTATAACCAAATTTCAAGACGAAAGCTATGCCAAGTAACGCGTTTATATATCGGGTCAAACAATTAGATGCCGACACAATACAGTATATGTTATGGAGTTACGAGGATGCTTTGAATGCAGGGGCATTTTCTGGTCAAAACATTGATACAGTAATTGAGATTATTCAGTTTTTGAAATCGTACTTAGGTCAACCAGATACGATTGATTATGTAATCGCAAAAATGCCGATATGTCTGAATTAGCAGAGGCGTTATCTCGGATGCTATGGCGTTACGATAAGGCTAAATCGTTTACTGAAAGTCAGTCTGGAAAAGACCAGATTGATGCTGATTCCAGAGTTATTGTTGATAGCTACATTGGCTATGAGCAGATGGCTCTGGAAATATTCTATTGCTCAGTTTCTGGAGATGTTGAGAATCCAGATTTTGACGATATGAATGTTGATTCAATTATACTCTGGGGCAATTTCCAAAAGTGGAAAAAGCATGGTCTGGAGGATTTTGATGCGTTGGATGCCGCAATTACAGATGGATGTCCATTTAATTACTTTGAGCAATTATCATTTTACCTAAAACACTAAATAATGGCATTACAGAAAATAAAACCAATTGCGCCAGATGGCGAATTTTTGACGAAAAATGAACGGATAGAAAAACATCTGATGGAGAATTATGAGATGAGATATAATCTCGTCAAGGGATGTTTGGAGTATCGCGAAAAGGACATCTGGAGCAGGATGCGAGATAGGACCATCAATAGTATTTCCAGAGCATTGGAAAAGACCAGATTCAAGAATGAAAAAGATAACTGGGAAAATCTATCATGTACTCCGAACAAACTATTCAGTTTATTGGATTCTGATTACACAACCGAAGTTGATCCAATTAAGGAATATTTGACCAATCTTAAACCATCTGATAATGGTTCAATTGCCAGATTTTCAAGTTGCATTAAAGTGGCAGATTGGTACTCTGAAACAGAACGAAAATACGTTGAAACGTATTTCAGAAAATGGTTTGTGGGTACTGTTGCGAATGCTTTAAATGATGATAACTGCTATAATCATTTGTGTATTGTTTTGGTCGGAGAGCAGGGTTTGAAAAAAGGGTTTCTTATTGAAGAATTATTGCCGAAAAAGATGCGCGAATACATCAAGACAGATGGCAATTTTGATCCACGTAGTAAGGACAGTATAATTGCCATTGCTCAATACATGATTTTGCATCTGGATGATATGTTGAAAAAGGTCAATCTGAGAGACTACAACGAAATCAAAAATGCGATTACCAGACCAGATATTAAGGTCCGTAAAAGTTATGGTAGATTGGAAGAAGTGATGCCGCATCGTGCATCATTTATAGCGACAGTTAATGACAAGGAGTTTATAACTGATTTAACTGGTAGCAGGAGATTTATGCCATTTGAAGTGGCATCAATTGATTGGGAATTATTTAAGCATATAGATATGTCCGATGTCTGGTCGGAGGCATTGAATTTTTATCAATCTGGATATGAATATTGGGTCTCAAAGGATGAGGAAATCACTCTAAATCCGTATAAACAACAGTTCATGGTGGAATTTAGCGAAGAAGGATTGCTCACGCATTACTTTATGCCATACAATCCGCAGGACCAGAAGCATCAGTTCAGAAAGGAGACCATGACAACAACCATGATATTACAGAAGTTAACTGAATTGTCGGGAATGCATAATTTATCGGATAAGAAACTTGGGGCATTACTCAAATCATTGGGATTTGTTCAGCGCAGGGCGAGGATAGTTGGAAATCCAAATCCAGTAAGATGTTATGATGTGGTACTAAGAGATCAAGGAGATGGGCAGTTCTCGGAAGATGATTCTGGAGACCAGTAAAGGCAAAGCGCATTATTGTTGGACCAACAAATCTGGAGACCATATATACTTAATCGTATATACAGATGGGAAAGAATTGTGGACCAACAGTATGCGAATTGTAAGAGATGAGTTACTGGACCAAAACAAGCAGTTATTACTATTCTAAAAATCTATCTAATATTTTAGTGGTAACATGGTAACATAGGGTAGTTTTAAGTTCAGAATAGTGTGCCAGATAGATTCTCTATGTGGCACAAATCCGACACAAAAGACCAGAATATCCATCAAATTGATGTTTGTTCTGGTCCTTTTTTTTGCGGTAACTTTGCAAACATGGAAAGTGAGGGATATTCGCCATACATCAGAAGTCTGATAATGGCATCCATGCGCGAATTACGAGAGACAACCAGTACCAAACTGTTACAACATATTTGCGACAATAACCAGATGGAAGTTACTGGTCCATTAAGGACCAGAATGATCCGTGCGTGTAAAACAATGGTTGCTGAAATCGACATGAAAAAGTCGTTAACCGAAAATAAAACACCGATATACATAATCAAGTTAAAATCATGATGAAAGAGATGCTATTGATGGCGGCTAAGTCCATTCCAGAGGAACAAATAAATAGTGTTAAGTCTGGGTTGATGAAAACATTACACCAGTTGTCATTTGCTCAGAAAATGTCAATAAAACTTATTGACGATGAAGAAGATGTTGCTCTAATGTCTGTGTATTCTGAAACCGATGAAATTATACTTTGTCCAGTAACTTTATCTTATAAGAATGGGCAAACAATAATTTGCAGGGAGTTAACAGAAGATGGTTTTTCTTTAACCAGATTTATTGAACATCTGGACATTAAAGAGTTGATTAACGCAATGTCAGAATCGAATGATGTTAAGCAATTGCAGATGGTAATTGATGCGTTGAAATCGGCAAAAGAAAAGTCTCAAATAACACAAATCGAACAAGAGGATGCTAAAGAATCTAAAATCGAAACAGAACCAGAATCAGAACCAGAATCTGGAGTCTCAGACGAGTGAAATCGATATTGATTTAAGCGACAATACTTTTGATGATTGGTATCAGCAGGAGAAAACTGCTGATCCAATACCAGATGCAGGACCAGAGGTAGAAATACCAGTTGAAGATGCTGAAACGGCATCCAACAGAAGTTGGTTTAATAGTGTTTTCACAGATGAGGATGGACCAGATGCAATGGATACGGAGATGTCCGATGAGATGTATTCATTCTCGTCAGATGCAACAACCGAGATTACAGACATGGTTATGTCAAATCTCAATTCCAGATTACATGGAGATGATATTAAAAGCCATCAAGCAGATGCGGCTAATCGGCAAAAAGTGAAACGTGCATGGGAATTGTATTTGAGGTGGAAGAAAAGTTATGTTACACCATCATGGTATCTGGTTCTTACATTGTTTATTACCTATGGAATGGATACTGTAACTGGAGTTTACAAGTGGTATCAGCGTTACTTAGTGATGGGGTGGTCCAGAGCGTGGGCAAAGGTTACTGATATTTGGTCTGGAGATGAGGAATTAGAGGACCAGAAAAATTCAAAGGAACATGAAGATGCAATGCGAAAGGCCAGAGAGAATGCAATCTCGGTAAAAGATATTGCAGATGAGGTTATTCCAGTTCGAAGTAAAAGCATACAACCAGATGTTGACGAATCCGAGTTAACGGAAACTTGTATGTATTCTGGGGAAAGATTTAAAAAGGGCGATGGCATACCAAAGGTTTCCAAGTCGTTTCCAGAGTTGATCGGAAAGTTCAGTTCATTGGGTAATTATACTGCGTATAAGCATCAAAATGGGATGATGAATTATCGCGGAAAGGGCAACAAAAATAAGTCAGCATGAGACAACCGAAAATGGTAGCATTGTTTGGAAAACCTGCATCTGGGAAAACAACCGAATTGCTACGGATAATGAAACTTGGAATTTCCAAAGGAGAAAGATTCTTATGTATTGATCCAGATGGTCAGGAATCATTGTATGATGATGCAATGTTTACGCATTACAATACGATTGATGAAGTGCCAGATAATTGGTCTGGATGTGCGGTTGTAATCTACAAGTCGGCAAAAGAGAAATCCAAGTTGATTTCTGGAGAGGCAACATTTCCGTTCATGTTGAAAAAGTGCATCACAAATAATGGACAACCGACAAGTCGAAAGCAACATGGAGACTGGTATAATTTTACGTTAATTCTGGATGATGCCAATACGTATATGCGTGGTCAAATCGAGAGTGAATTAGCAACAATACTTGGGAGAAAAAGACAGTTTGGAATGGACATCATTACAACATCACATGGGTGGGGTAATTGTCCTGCGGAATTTATGCGATACATCGATGTTTATCGATTAGGACCAACAGATGACAGTCCTGCATCTCGGACACAAGTTTTAACTGGTCCGATTATGAAGAAACATTTAGCTTGGCAAACTGCTGTAAATAACTACAAGAAACAGAATCCAGATAAGTACATCTGGGCATCATTTACGAGAAACGGAGACAAATTTACTGGAGTAGTATGATTACGATTCTCATATCCATGTTTATAGGATTTATGGTGGCATTATTTATCGGTACTTGCTATGTCAAGTTCAAGAGAACAGACAATTGTATCCAGACTAAAAACTGTAAGTGGTGCAAGGGGCAAAAGACGATATTGCGTGGTTTTACTCCATTCATGATTGAGCATTATTGCCCAGACTGTAAATCCACATTTTTTAGCGAGAGATGAGGATTCTGGTTTGTACTAATGCATTATCGATGATGGATGGAACAATTTACCATCGCATATATGCTCCATTTAAAGATTTGCATGAGATAGGTTTGAAAATTGATTTTTGTGCTGATTTTCTAAGCCAACAGTTCAGCGAATTGTTGAAGTATGATGCGATAGTTGTTTCCAGAACCATTAGTTACAATCCACTATTTCACGATCATGCTTTGTCAATGTGGAATCAGATGCCAAAGTCAACAAGATTGATAGTTGATTTAGACGATTACTGGATATTACCAGATGGACATCCTAATAGATATTGGTGGAGTAAACATAATACTGGCCAATGCATCATTGATACATTGCGACTAGCGTCAGAAGTCTGGACAACCAACAATAGACTGAAAAAGAAAATAGGTAGGATAGCTGATAGAGTTACTGTTATTCCTAATGGTATTAGACCTAAATCTATATCCAAGACCAATTCAAGTACAATTCGTATTGGAATTATAGTCAATCCAACCCATGAAATGAATCTGGATTTGCTTAAAAATGGTCTAAAAACATTGGATATAAACAAGTACGAGATTAGGTTGATTGGTAGTGATGCATCCAGACGTTCCAACATCGATAGTTTACTGGAGATTAGGGAAACTGGATTAAGGTATCGTCATGTCGCTTGGCAAAAGCCAATCGGATACGAAAATATATACGAAGATGTCGATGTTTTGTTGTGTCCATTGGCGGCTAATAATTTCAATAAATATCGGTCCAGACTAAAACTGGAAGAAGCATCTGCATTTAAGTTTAAAGTAGTTGCATCTGATTATGGTCCATACTCTGGGCAGGAGCAGGAGGGTATAATTGTTACAAATAACTTTAATCAGTTAGACCAACATCTATTGGAATTGGAATCACAATCATTTCCAGAATCAGTTGATAGTTGGGTTGATGTTCAACAGTTGCGTATTGATAGGCTAAACAAGTTGGTATATGATAACTGAAACACTTACAAAAACAGAATGGTTGATGTGCGTTAATCTTGCGACAGTTAAGTGTCTGCAAAAGAATAATGACCATATGTATTCCAAGAAGTGGTTTACAGACAATCTGAATGGAGTATTGGGAGAATATGTGTATTCTAAAGTTTACAATTTGTTCTACGATTGGACCAGTAATACGCAATCAGGATCATGTGATTTTGTAGACAGACATGGAACAAGAATAGATGTCAAGGCAACAGACAATCAAAAAGGACATTTAATTGTTCCTGCAAATAAACTGAATGCGGATAAGTATGTATTGGCAATAGTTAATGGTCTGGAAGTACATCTGGTCGGAGAATGTTGGGTTAAGGATTTGAGTTACTTAGACATTTACAATGCCAAACAAGAGAAGTTGTTTGGCAGTTACAGATGCCATTTAATCGATGTAAACAAATAGACATGACAAAACACTACATAGTAAAAAAGGATTGGAGAGATAGGATTGGAAATCTCATTTTGAAAAAAGACATCAAACTAAAGAGACTATATATCAATAGTTGGGAGATGTACGGAATAGATAGAAAAAACCGATTCTGGACAGACGATTTTCTGGATGGTAGAGAAGATGTGTTTGTCAAAGTAGAATATTGCGATGAGGTCAGTAATCATTAACGAGTTAATCAAGTCTAATGGTTTCAATACCTATCTGGAGTTAGGTGTTGATACTGGTAACAATTTCAGCAACATCGACATAAAGTATAAAAGGGGAGTTGATGTAAAGCCAATTGAAGGGCATTTTTCATTCTTGAATCAGCGTTTATTTATTGGAACTACGAATCAATACTTTGAGACAGTTCCAGAGACATTTGACATCATATTTATTGATGCCGACCATGATGCAGGGCAATGGATGTTGGATGTCCAGAATAGTTTATCCAGATTGAATGATGGCGGCATAATCGTATGTCATGATTGTTTGCCAGAGAAAGAGGTCCATCAGCAGATGCCCAGAGTATCAGACCAATGGACTGGAGATGTATGGAAAGGTTGGATGAGATTGCGTAATACCAGACCAGATTTACGAATGGTTGTAATTGACAAAGATTGGGGTTGTGGGTTGATTAAGGTCGGTTCGCAAAAATGTACCAATGTCGAAGAGAAAGATATGGTCTGGTCCAATTTCCGAGTAAGAAAGAAGAAGTGGTTGCCAATCGTTAAGGAGATTCCAGATGATTTCAAAAGATAAGTTAGTCGTTCTCGTTCTGGGTGGAATTCTGGTAGCTACAAATATCAGTACGGCATATATGTTTTATTCTCGAAAATCAAGCATACTGAACAAGGAAAAAAAGCAGATTATGAATCTCGAATTTCGTATTCAGAAATTGCAGGACCAGAGGAATGAATACGCGAAAAAAATCGTTAATCTGGAATTGCATATAGACAGTTTGGAGGATGAAAAATTGGAGACCATTAATATGTATCGTGATAATGTTGATGCCATTCAGATTATGGGGTCAGAGCAGAGAGACACATTATTTATCAAGCATCTGGAACGAATATCCAAAGCGGATAATTATATCAGACCAGAGTAATGTTTGCGTAACTGATAAGCAATTTGAATTGGTTTTGGTTGGTTTTGAGCAGAGGCAATTGTTTTACAATCAATTGATTTTATCGGATAGCATAATCAATCAAAAGAATGTCCAGATAACCTAT
>Ga0181379_1001054_pt1 | contig 13070 bp, 11 predicted proteins | sample 2SPOviralmetaG_FD_130115 | JGI IMG/M metagenome (GOLD analysis project Ga0181379, IMG submission 130115) | Marine viral communities from the oligotrophic San Pedro Time Series (SPOT) site, San Pedro Channel, CA, USA - 2 SPOT_SRF_2009-07-10 | ecosystem: Environmental > Aquatic > Marine > Strait... | reverse complement strand
TTCGCAGACTCAGTACAAGCAGGAATACCTCTCAACTCTGTACACGGCTGATTGCCTGTATGGTGTTCAGGTATATCGTCCTGAAGCTGGTTTCGTACTCGCAGTCGCAGAGTAACGACCTTATGGGGGTCAGCAATGGCCCCTTTTCTTTTTCTTTAGTAGGAGTAGTAGATGCCTTTATTCCGTGGAACAGGTGGTTCTGGTGATGCTAGTACTGATGCGTATGCTTCACAGGTAGCTACCAGCGCCCAGACTGCCACTACTAAAGCAAATGAAGCTAGTGCTTCTGCAGCGGCAGCGGCAACCTCAGCATCAAATGCGGCAGGCTCTGAAGCGTCTGTAGCAGCAGATGCAACTACTGCGTCCAATGCAGCATCCGCAGCACAAACTGCACAGACCGCAGCAGAGACAGCTAAAACAGCAGCGCAAGCGGCGCAGACTGCATCAGAGACTGCTCAGACAGCGGCAGAACTAGCGGAGACCAATGCTGAAACTGCTGAGACTAACGCAGAGACAGCGGAAACTAACGCTTCTGCTTCTGCTACTGCAGCGGCCTCTAGTGCTACATCTGCAGCGTCCTCAGCTACAACGGCCACAACTCAAGCCACGACAGCTACAACTCAGGCTACAGCGGCATCAACATCTGCCAGTAACGCATCCACCAGCGAGAGCAACGCATCTACCTCAGCGTCAAATGCAGCCACCTCAGCCACCAATGCGTCTACGTCAGAAACCAATGCAGCAACCAGTGCTACCAACGCAGCAACTAGTGAAACTAATGCGGCTAACTCTGCTACGTCTGCGTCTACTTCCGCAACGACAGCAACAACTCAGGCAACTGCGGCGTCAACGAGTGCGACTAACGCAGCTACTTCTGCAACGAATGCGTCAACCAGTGAAACTAATGCTGCCTCTAGCGCCTCCTCAGCGTCCACCTCAGCCACGAACGCTGCTACCAGTGCTACTGCAGCACAAACAGCACAAACTGCGGCAGAGGCTGCTCAGACGGCTGCTGAGGCTGCTCAGGAATCCATTGACGGGTTTTTCTTGGGAGCGCAGGCAAGCAACCCTACAGTAGACTTGAATGGTAATGCTGTTACTGCAGGGGACTGGTACTTCAACACAGGTGACAACACAACACGCATCTATGATGGCAGTGCTTGGAACACAGTAAACCCAGACCTTATTGGTGACACTAGTCCACAACTGGGTGGTACGTTAGACGCTAATGGCAACACTATCGACATGGGTACTAATGTTATTACTGACACTAAGGTTGGACAGTGGGACACGGCTTATGGCTGGGGTGACCATAGCACTCAGGGGTACTTAACAGGTAACGAAACAATCACGCTAACTGGTGCTGTCACTGGCTCTGGTACAACTTCTATTGCAACTACACTGTCAACTATTGACGGGGGAACTTATTAATGACAACGATTAAATTAAAGAATGGCTCAGGTGCGCCTTTAGCTGGTGATCTTGTTCAAGCTGAACCCGCATTAGACCTGACTAACAAGCGTCTCTACACAGAGGACTCAGGCGGTACTGTTATCGAAGTAGGTACTAATCCCGGTACTGACGTAACCTTTGCTGATAACCGCAAGGCCATTTTCGGTGCTGGCTCTGATTTAGAGATTTTTCATGATGGATCTTCCACAAGCTTTATTCAATCTTCAACTTCAAATATAGAAGTTAAAGTAAACGGTGGCGGTAACTTCAAAGTAGGTGACGAGTTTGGTAATCATCTGTTTATTGTTAACGACAATGGTGACGTTCAATTAAAGCATGGTTCTACGCCAGCACTTAAACTAGCCACCACCGCCACAGGCATCGACGTAACTGGCACAGTGACTGCTGATTCTGTTGGTATCGGAGCGGCAGGTTTATACTTTAATGATGGCGGCACGAAAGACCTTATTCCGTATTCATTGACTGCAAACGATACTGTAGATAACAGCATTTCATTGGGCATTTCTTCTAAACGCTTCAAAGACCTTCACCTGTCAGGCACTGCTTACTCAAACAACTTGCTGGTTGGTAAAACATCAAACGATAACAGTACGGCAGGTGTTGTGCTTAGAGACACTGGTGAAGGGTCTTTTGTTGCATCAGGTCAACGTTCTGGTTTATTCAATCGTTTATCGTCTGACGGTGAAATTATAAACTTCCGCAAAGACGGCACAACAGTCGGTAGTATTGGTACTGGCTACGGAGTTATTGACATTAAAGGTGGTTCTGCTGGGTTGCTTATGGGCAATACTGCTGTTCTTCCAGTTAATGGTAGCGGGACTCTTACTGATGGCGCATATGATATTGGAACAGGAAGTTTCCGCTTCAAAGACCTTTACCTGTCAGGTACTGCTAATGTTGGTGGTATTACTAGCGACGGCAACATATCAATGTCAGGCGCAGGAACTGGCTCACGATATGTACTTTTAGGCAATGAAACAAGCGCCTATGCAGGTAGTTTAGTAATGCAGGCAGGCGGTGGTTCTGCGGCTTATGGTGGTTCTATCATTGCATACGGTCATAGCCACGCTTCTAAAGCAGGTGACATTGTTGCTGGAATTTCATCAGGTTCTGGCGGTGCTTTCCGTGTAAATACATCAGGTATTGACAGTGGAAGTGATGTGCTTGTTGTAGAAGCCAGCGGTAACGTGCTTGTAGGCCATTCATCTACTGTTGCTAACTTCGGTATAAACGCTAGGTTGCAGGTTCAAGGGGTAGGAGCGGATACTGCTTCTATAAGTGTTACAAGAAACTCTGCAAATGATAATCCTGCTTATCTCGTTTTAAGTAAAACACGAAGCGCAGCTACGGGTGGTTCTGGTTTAGTCCAAAACAATGACAAAGTAGGTGATATTACATTTGCGGCGGGTGACGGCGCAGACAACATATCACGAGTTGCTTCAATTAGAGCAGAAGTAGATGGCACTGCATCAGCAAATGACACACCCGGACGATTAATATTCAGCACTACCCCTGATGGCACTCAAGAATCTGTTGAAGCCATGCGCATCGACTCAAGCGGCAACTTTAGAGTAGGAATCTCCACAGACCCTTCTACAGCAGGTTCAGAAGGTATTGAGCTACGTGGCTCTAACGGATATATCACTACTGCACGAAACACAGCGTCACAGGCAGGCCACCATCAATTTGTAAATACTAATGGCGTGGTGGGTACTATAACAACAAGTGGCTCTTCGACAACCTACGGAACCTCATCAGACTATCGCCTCAAGGAAAACGTAGTACCTCTTACAGGCGCTACAGAGCGAGTCAAGCAACTTAACCCTTCACGCTTTAACTTTATTGTTGACGCTGACACCACCGTTGATGGCTTCTTAGCACATGAAGTTGCAGACGTTGTACCAGAGGCAATCACAGGCACTAAGGATGGGATGCGTGACGAGGAGTATGAAGTTACTCCAGCGGTCTATGAGGACGTAGTAATTCCTGCGGTGCTTGATGAAGAAGGTAATGAAGTTGAAGCAGAACGCACAGAGCAACAACTTGTATCTGAAGCTGTCATGGGTACACGTTCAGTACCAGACTACCAAGGCATTGACCAGAGCAAGCTAGTGCCGTTACTCGTGGCAACAATACAAGAACTTGAAGCACGTATTGCCGCACTGGAGTCTAACTAATGATGGAAACTATTTCTGACATTGCCAACATAGCAACAGCCGTTATCTCAGTAGCGTCTATCATTGCGGCTGTAACACCTACGCCTAAAGACGACGTATGGATAGCCAAGCTGTACCGTTTCATTGACATTATGGCTATTAACATTGGCAAGGCAAAGCAGTAAGGATTAGTTATGGACGATCAAGCGGTACGTCTTAATAGAATCGAAACTAAGCTAGATAAGCTAACTGAAGCTATGTCTATGATTGCTCGTGTCGATGAAAAACTTGTAGCAGGAAGTGCAAGGATTGATCGTCTTGAGTACCGTCTTGATGAACAAGAGTCAGACATTGACGGGCTAAAGTCTATTGTTGGTTATAACACCCAAAGTGTTAAGACTGCTGAGCGTTTTGTTTGGATACTTGTCAGTGCTTTAATTGGTGTTGTTATGTACGGGCTGAAGGTTTAACGATGTGGCAAACACTGCTTGGCCCTATTGTTGATCTTGTTGGTGGTCATCTGCAACGCAAGGCAGAAGAGAAGAAGGTTGTACATGAGCGTAGGAGGGTAGGGAGACAGCAGGACGCTAACTGGGAAAACATCCATGCTAACAACGCAAGCAGTTCATGGAAAGATGAGTGGTTCACTATTTTGTTTTCTGTCCCATGCGTACTTGCGTTCTTCCCTAGCATGGTGCCTGTAGTAATGAATGGGTTTGCTGCTTTGGACGCTATGCCTGAGTGGTACAAAGGTTTTCTGGGTGCTGCTGTGGCAGCGTCGTTTGGTCTGCGTGGCCTAGCTAACTGGAAGAAATAATTATGGCACGACGACCTATAACAGGAATGCTTACTCAAAACTCCACAAAACCCGTGGGGCTGCCTAGTGCGGCGTTACCTCCAACTATAGCAGAAGAAGAAGTTTTTTCTGACACTGATTCTTTTGTAACTCCACAAAATAAACCAGCGCCAGAAACTAAAAACACACCTGCTTCTGCTCCTACTACTACTGCTCCTCCTTCTACTCCTACTACTGCTGCTTCAGAAAGTGCCCGTTTGTTTCCTTATGTCACGGACGGAACAGACTTAAGAGGTGGACAGTCTAGATCAGCTACGGATGAACAAGATATTCAAATGCTTACTGAAGCAGAGTTGCGTGACGTTTTTAAAGAAGATAAGCGACTACAAAGCCAATACAATAGCGTAGATAACTACATAAGTTACATGAATGATTTTATGGACATTGTTGATGCTAACCCCGGACAGTTTAATTGGTGGGATATTGCAATACCTTACGGCATGGATACTATGAAGTTTGCAGAGCGTTATGGTTTACACGATGAAGACGCTCGTATGGGTTCTGGCGAAAGAATTGATGCGTCACTAGAAGCGCGCCGCACAGCAACTGAGCGTTTTGAGAATTTAACGTCTTCTCCTGAGTTAACAGCTTTACGTGACCAATATGGTTTAACGTCCCAGTTCCGAAACTCAGATGGTGATGTGTTTACTTTTAACGGCATTAACTTTACTGAAACTTATGAGGTAGATGACTCAGAAGGCCGTTTTATAGAACCAATAATGAATCTTGCAAATACAGTAGCGTTGGGTTTAGCTACAGGAGAAGTAGGATCTGTTTTAGGCCCTTCTCTTACAGGTGGAACAGCAGCTTCTGCAACTGCATCAGGCACTTTTGCACAAGGAGCAGTAAATAACATTATAGGCGGAGCTATCAATCAAGGACTTACTACAGGTTCTATAGATGCTTCTGAACTAGCAACAGCAGGTATTGTAGCAGGTATTGGAGGCGTTGCTGAAGGTATAAAAACAGGAGAACTAGCAGGGACTGCTGCTTCTGACGCAATTAATGGTCTTTCCGAATTAACAGGGTTACCAATAAACGAAACAACAGATATTGTTAAAAACCTTGCAACTGGGGCTATTACCGGAGAAGACCTTGAAGACATTGCTATAGGGGCAGTTCAAGGATTTACTTCCGGACAGATTAAAAATGTACTTAACGAAACATTTGGTGATGAAATAGATATTGAGAATGTATTTGATGAAGGCACAACGACTATTCCAACTTCAGCTTTAGATTCTCTTGTTGACACAGCCGTAAATGCAGCTTTTGAAGGAGAAGTAGAAGTACAGGATGTTTTAGAGTCTTTAGTTGATTACGCACAAGAAGGTGGCTCTTTTGGTTTCCTAGACCCCGGTTTAGGCTTACCTGACATTGACGGAGATTTATTTGGTGATCTTGGTTTTATAGAAGACGCTTTAAGAACAGCAGGGAGAGAAGCAGAAGACTTTGTCAGGGCCGGAGGACAAGTTCTTGCTCCTATAGTAGAACCTCCTGCACAAGCTGTTGGTGACGTTCTTGCTGCTGCGGAAGACATTGTTAGACCTATAGGATCAGCCGCAGAAGATGTAGTTAGAGCCGGAGGTCGATTTGTTGACGAAGAAGTAATACAGCCTGTTTATGAAAATGTTGTACGTCCTTTAGACGAAGCTGTTGTTCAACCTACTAGAGAATTTGTCAAAGACGTTGAAGACGTAATTAAAGAGGCAGTACCACAAGGGACAACACCGGAGTTTGTTAAAACAGACTTCCCTAGCGTTGACTTACCAAGCGTTGACTTACCAAGCGTTGACTTACCAAGTATTGACTTTGGAATGCCTCAGCTTGCTGGAGGAGGAGGTATGTTTGACCCGTACAGCACTAACATAGGTTACGGCCCAGTTCAACTACAACAGTTAATAACGTCTCCATACGGCGTACAACAGCCAGCACTAAAGGACTATGAGTTAGCAATGAATGGTATTTTAGCTAGAAACTCAGGAATGATGTCATGACATATTTAAACCTAGTAAATAATGTTTTAAGAAGAATGCGAGAAGAAGAAGTTGCTTCCGTTTCTTCTAACACTTACAGCAAAATGGTAGGTGACTTTGTTAACGACGCAAAACGAACAGTAGAAGATGCTTGGGATTGGTCTGCACTTAGAACTACCTTAACAATTTCTACTACTAACGACATTTTTAACTACGTACTTACAGGTAGCCAAAACAGAATCAAAGCTCTTAACGTAATCAACGATACAGCTAATGTGTTTATGGAATACAAGACAGCTACGTACTTTGATGAAGTTTACCTTGTGTCTGATCCTGTCAAGGGTGCGCCTAAGTACTACTCGTACAACGGTGTTGACAGTAACGGTGATACGCAGATTGATATTTACCCAGTACCAGAAAAAGAGTACACCATTCGTTTCAACTGTGTTAAACGTACTGCTGACTTGTCTGCTGATGCTGACGACTTGTTAGTACCGTCTATGCCTGTAATGCACTTGGCTATTGCGTTGCTGGCTCGTGAACGTGGTGAGACAGGTGGTACGTCTGCTCCTGAGTACTTTGCTATTGCTGACCGTTATTTATCTGATGCTATTGCATTGGACGCTCAGAAGCACCCAGAAGAAGTAATCTTCTATACCCCGTGAGGTAACTATGGCTCAACAATTACAAAGCATTAATCTTGTTGCACCAGCCTTCAAGGGAATCAACACAGAAGATTCTCCGCTGGCACAAGATCCTTCGTTTGCTGACATTGCTGACAACGCAGTGATTGACAAGCGTGGACGTATTGCGTCACGTAAGGGCAACCTTGTTATTACAACAAACAAAACTGAACTAGGCTCCGCAAAGATTAGAGCGATTAAAGAGTTTGAAGATAACGCAGGTAACACCAAGGTGTTTTCTGTAGGTAACAATAAGATACTTAGCGGTACTACAACACTGGTTGATGAGACTCCTGCTGCAGTTACGATTACTTCTGACAACTGGAAGATGGTCAACTTTAACGACAAGATCTATTTCTTTCAGCGTAGCAGCGAACCATTAGTCTATGACGCTGTAGGAGGCTCTGTAATCAAGCTCAGTGCAGTTTCTGGTGCAGCTGGTGTTACTAGTGCTATGTACGGTAACGAGGTTCTAGCGGCCTATGGAAGGCTCTGGACGGCAGACGTCAATAACGACAAGTCTACTGTTTACTGGTCTGACTTGTTAATAGGCCATGACTGGTCAGGTGGCACTAGCGGTTCTATCAACTTATCTAAGGTCTGGCCTGACGGATACGACGAGATTGTTGCGTTAGCTGCACACAACGGACTACTGATTATATTTGGTAAGCACAGCATTGTTGTTTACCAAGGTGCAGAAGCACCAGCAACGATGGCATTGGCAGATACAGTAGCAGGAGTAGGCTGCGTAGACAGAGATACAGTTCAATACACGGGTACTGATGTGTTGTTCTTGTCGCATACAGGGCTAAAGAGCTTTGGCAGGACAATACAAGAAAAGTCCATGCCTATAACTAGCCTGTCTAGCACTGTGTCAAAAGACATTATTGGTTTGTTGCAAAATGAAACTGGGTTTTACCGCTCTGTCTACAGCCCTGAAGAAGGTTTTTATCTAATTACGTTTACTGCTCAGGACACGACCTACTGCTTCGACGTTCGAGGTACGCTAGAAAACGGTGCATATCGTGTTACTCGTTGGCCCGGCACTGGCTTTACTAGCTACGGTAGACAAGACGACGGCACTTTATTAATTGGTAACGGTAGTGGCATTAGTGAATACAGCGGCTTTAGAGATAACGGAGAGTCTTATCGCTTTAAGTACTACAGCCCCGGTTTAACCTTTGGCGACCCTTCTAGGTTAAAGATACTAAAGAAGCTACGTCCTACCATTGTCGGTGCTAACAGTGCAGTTATGTTTCTTAAATGGGCGTATGACTTTGGTACGTTCTTTCAGACTGCAGAGTTTACCGTTGGTAATCAGGTAACTGGCTACTACAACGAGAGTGAGTTTAACAGTACAGCAGAATTTACAGGTGGTGATCTAACGTCACGACGTGGAATAAACACTACCGGAGGCGGTGGAGTTATAACAATAGGGTTGGAAGCGGACATAGATGGTTCAGGCTTGTCTCTCCAAGAGATTAACGTGTTAGCACTAATGGGTAAAGTACTATGAGTAATTATACAAAGACTACTGACTTTGCCGCTAAAGACAGTCTACCTTCTGGGGACAGCGGTAAAATCATTAAAGGCGCTGAATTTGAAACAGAGTTTGACGCCATATCAACAGCTATCGCTACTAAGGCAGACCTTGCTTCGCCGACCTTTACAGGCACAGTGACAATTCCTGCATTGACTTTTACAGGTACGCTGTCAACAGGAACGATTGATGGGGGTACTTACTAATGCCAAGTTTACGTCAGATTTTTGAAGGTCTTGGGGAGTTTGCAAGTGGTGCTGGAGGAACGGGCTTAGCTGGAGCAGCAGGAGCAGGTCTTCTTTATGATGCTTATAAAGACCTTGGTGACATTGGTACACGGGGTTTAGAACTAGGTCAAGACTTAGCTACAACTCAGATGGGCCAAGCGGCCTTTAGACCTTACACCGTAACTACTGCTACTGGTGGTCAGTTTGCAGCAGGTCCTGAGGGTTCTAGACTAGGACTGTCACCACAGGAACAAGCGATTCAACAACAGTTAGCAGGCCAAGCAGGTCAAGTATTTGGACAACCTGTAGCAGGACAAGGCCAACTGACACAAGCAGGTCTTGGTGCTCTTGGCGCAGGACAACAGCTAATGGGTCAGCCTACGTTTGGCATGGCTCCTACCCAAGCTGCATCACAGCAAGCCTTTGGTCTTGGTGGTCAGTTCATGGGTGCTGCTGGAATGCAACCTGCTGATATAAATCTACTACGTGGTCAATTTGCAGGACAAGTAGGTGGACTATTAGGTCAACAACCTAGTGCTGGCATAGGACAGTTCGGTCAGCAAGCGTTAGGACTTGGCATGCAAGGACTAGGTACTACTGCTCCTTCTGACGTAGAGGCTTTACGTCAACAGTACGGTGGTTTAGCAGGACAGGCAGCGCAACAAGTACTACAACCTACTGCAGGAAGAGAAGCAGAAGTATTTGAGCGTATACGTGCTACACAACGTCCCGGAGAAGAACGCCAGCGTCTTGAGTTGGAACAGCGGTTAGCTGCCCAAGGAAGACTAGGTACGTCCTCAGCAGCCTACGGCGGTGCTACACCAGAGCAGTTGGCTATGGCTACTGCACAGGAAGAAGCACGTAACAGAGCGTCGTTGTCTGCTATACAACAAGCCCAAGCAGAACGTCAGCAGGCCTTAGGTGAAGCTCAAGCCTTTGGTAGTATGTTTGGTCAGCAAGCTGGTTTGTCAAGTCAGTTGCAGTCTCAGGCACAGCAAAGAGCAGCGCAACTATCACAGCTTGGCTTGTCTGCAGAGCAAGTACAGTCACAGTTACAGTCAGAAGGTCTTGGAAGAGCTACTACTGCTGCTGGACAAGCTGCTCAATTGGCACAACTTGCTGGTGGTCTTCAGGCTCAACAGGCAGGACTAGGCGCACAGTACGCTGGCTTAGGTGCAAACCTAGCAGGACAACAGCAGGCTTTGGATGCTGCAAGACAACAACAAGCACTACAGGCATTGACTGCTGGTCAAGGTCTACTAGGTGGTGGTCTTGGACTGCAACAGGCGCAGCAACAGTTGGGTATGGGTGCTCTTGCAGGTTCTTACCTACCACAGCAGCAACTTCTGGCAGCACTGGCTCCCGGACAGACCGCTGCAGCACAACAGCAGCAAGCTCAGTTATACGGCACAGGACTCTTTGGTGAGGCTACTGCTTCTGGTATTGATGCTCTGTTGGGTGCTAACTTGGGTAGAGCTAACTTAGTAGGTTCAGCAGGTACAGGACTTTTAAGTGGTATCTTTGATAGACGGGATTACGGAGAGTAATAATCATGGCTAGATTTGGTAGAGAATTTGTAAGAGCAGCGACACAACCTGCGTTTACACAGGGTTTGTTTACTGCTGCTCAAGCTGCTGGTGGTGCTCCTGCTCGTGCTCAAAGACGAGAAGAGTTGTCCCAGTTTGATCCTAATACTGTTGAGGGACTTACTAGCCTAGCTCAGTATTATCAAGGCCAAGGAGACATACAAAGTGCGGCTAAACTTGCTACTTCTGCTAGAGAATTGGCAGCTAAAGAAGCAAGCGCAAAAGCCCTTGCCAACAGAAAAACACAAATCAAAACTCAAGCTGAAAACTTAGGTCTTGACGACTTAGCGGATCAGATTCCAAACGTGACTGATAACAAAGAACTTGGCGATCTTGTAGGCACTATGATTGACTATCAACTCAAAAACATGCCTACTCAAACACCTGCCCAACGTAAGCAGTTAGCTAGACAGCGTGGAATCAGTGACAAAGTGTTTACAGAACTAGGACTGGCTAAAGCCCCTGACCAAGTGTTTAACGATGTCCTTACAGGCCAACGTGGTGGCACCATTGAGTTCTTCTTGAAGGACGGTAAAGTAATGCCTTTCCGCACAGAAGGCGGTCAGGTGTACGACAGGGAGAATAACACATGGGTCTCTGCTCAAAAACTGGGTCTACGAAAACCACCACCTGAAATACAAAAAATTGAAAATATCAGTGGTACAATGGCTGAAGAAATTATGGGTCAAGGCGTTGAACGCTTGTCAGACGGACTCGATGCTGCAAATAAGGCCGTAACCAGTGTTGAATCTATTGACACATCTCTGGAAAACATTGACAACATGTATACAGGCTACGGTGCTACGTTTAGAATGGACGTTGCTAGAGCAGCGCGTGTAGCGGGTATTGATATATCAGCCGCAGACCAGATTGAAAACACAGAACAATACGCTTCGTTGGCAGGCGCACGTGTTGCTGACTACATTACCAACTTAGGTGCTGGTACAGGTTTGTCAGATGCGGACAGAGAGTTTGCAGAAAAAGTAGTAGCAGGCGACATTGGAATGAGTCCTGAAACTATGCGTAGACTTTTGACTACCATTAGGAAGCAAAATGTACGAACAATTAACCAGTACAACAGCCTAAGAAGTACTGTAGAAGATACGCTGACAGGAAGCGAAAAAGCAGCTATGGCTTTCTACCCTCTGGTTGACATGCCTCCAGAAAGGGTAGAACCTGAGGTTACGCCTACAGGTCCTTTTGAGCCTGTTCCGGGGTTGTCTGATGAAGCTAACTTGTACTTACAGCAAGCAACGCAATAGTAAGAGGCATTTATGCAGATTACACAACAGCAGTATCAACAGGCTATTAAGTCTGCTTTAGCGGCAGGGGATCAAGCAGCAGCACAAGAGTTGGCTCAGGCTGCTGCAGGCCTTTATGGTCCGCCTACTACTACTACTCCTTCTGTTCTTCAAGGGTTTGAACCTGAGATGGCTGCACGAGAAACCTTAAGAGGAGAACTAGAGCAGTTTGGCCCTGAGGTGTCTCGTAGAGCACAAAACGTCATGGGAGACGACCCAAGCCTTCTACGGCAACTTTATCAGGCACCGGAGTTAGCCCTCATTGGAGGCTCTCAGGCAGCTAGAGCAGGCGGGGCAACACTGGCTACCTATATTAGCTCTTGGATTCCTAATTCAATTAAGGAAGGAGCAGAAGCAGCCTACGATAGAATCAAAGACACCGATGCCTTTCGATTAGCGGCTCAGGCAGCTTCTCTGGGTGACGCAGGTTACCAAGCATTCAAAGAGCGTATGCCTGCTGCCGCAGAGCGCTTTGAGTCTGCTGTGGACGTAGGTCTTTTGTTTAGCCCTCGACCTGACATACCTAGACTAGACCTAGCCAAAAAAGGCGCACAAAAAGAGGCTACAAGGCGCGTAAGAGAAAACAAGAAAGACGGCGTAACACTTTTGTTGGAACCTGTGACACCAGAGATGCGAGACGTGTTTGAAGAAAAAGGTGTTCTACGTACAAAAACTTGGGAGCCTAATAAGTTTGACAACTCAGTCATTGATACTGTTACCAACATGAAGGGCGTGAAACCTGAGCGTTCGTACACCTATAACTATAGGCAGGTACAAAAGGAAGTCGAAACAGCTAAACAGACGACTGACAAGATCATTACTGCTCAAAACAAGGCTATTAACTCTGATAAATTTCTAAAAGATATGCAAGGAGCCGTCAATGAAGTTCTTAAGGACGACATTGTACGCATAGCAACCGGAGACATACAAAAGCAGCTTGCTGAACTGTCAGATATTGTCCTTGAGTCTGTGCAGACTAGAGGTTCAGACCTTGTGGGTGTGCTAGAGGTTCGACGCAAGTTTGATGACCTAATCAATAACTTTGACGGAACACCTAACGCTAAGTCTATTGCTGCCAGAAAGATCCGTGGTGTACTCAACGACACACTGAAGGCCAACACTCGTGGAGACAAGCTTCACAACCTGTTGACTAAACAGTTCCACGGTATTACGGCTATGGAAGACATGCTGCCTAAGCGTAATGCAGAAGCTAGAGACGTAATTAGCCGCGCAGTACGTAACCTACAGTCTGTAGATCTTTTGCCCAACACTGTT
>Ga0181379_1001052_pt1 | contig 13088 bp, 3 predicted proteins | sample 2SPOviralmetaG_FD_130115 | JGI IMG/M metagenome (GOLD analysis project Ga0181379, IMG submission 130115) | Marine viral communities from the oligotrophic San Pedro Time Series (SPOT) site, San Pedro Channel, CA, USA - 2 SPOT_SRF_2009-07-10 | ecosystem: Environmental > Aquatic > Marine > Strait... | reverse complement strand
GATGGGTTCGAGGGTTCAAATCCCTCCCTCGATACCACAACAAAAGGCGATTGAAGTGTGTTTGTTTACACAAATCATGGAAAACGGTTTAACGCCTGCTGTTATCCCGTAACATAAGGGATGTCTTGACTATGTCTTCAAAACGATTTGTTTATCTGGCTCTGATTTCGCTACTCCTCGTGAGTATCCCACTTGAAAATGCCGACCAGTCTTCATTTTCTGAAATTGAAATAGTATCTTCCTCTTCTGAAAATTTAGAAGATTATGAATTGTATCTTGATTACGGAAAAGTCGACGCTGGTTCTGACGTCGATGATAGAAACATGATTACTACTATCAAACCAGGAGAAACCGACAGGGAGGCTAGCCTTCTAGGCAACGGAGTACAATTCGTGACAGGCGAACTTATTTCTGACTTGAACATCAAAGGCACAGTTGGGACAGACGCCCGTGTCATCGTTTATCTAAAATGGAGTTCTTCCCAAGCAAACTCAACTGCAGAGGTGATCTTCAAGTTCTTAGGAGGCAGTGATTTAATTGGCCAAACAACACTCAGCGAGGAAGATGTGGGTCAGCCCTGTACTGATTCCGGAGGATTTTTCGGAGATGGCTGTGCTTGGGTACCTTACACCGTTCTTATCGATTTAGGGTCCGATGGGTATGACATAAACAACGGCGATAGAATCAAACTCGATATCGAAGCCACAGCATCCTGTGAGGGCTCTGGAGGTACGCCTTTAGGAGGGCCTACTTGTGAAATGGAGATTGCTTATGGTGGCACGATTAACAATGACAATTCACGTATCGAATTACGAGCAAACGCCTTGTCTGGATCTCAAGTCAAAGTCCACTATGAGGACGAAGGATGGTCAGAAGTAGAAGTCACTGAATGGTCCCCTACACATCGCCTTGAAAAGCGTACTATGCAATTTAGTATCGATGTGAGGGACGCATTTGGCAGAGATGATATCGACAAACTCGAATTGGTTCTTAGCACTCCTAACGAAGCCAGCAGCTTATTCACCAAGGAATTTGATTTAGATAAAGATTTAAAATTAGATAATAACGGGCTTGTTGGGAGCTACACATACACCTATGATTCAGGAACAGCACCAGGCTTGTATCCTTTGACATTGGTCATTACCGACGTACAAGGCCATTCAATCAATTATGAACACCCTCTTGGGATGACATTCCTCGAGCATGACATTTACCTAGATTTCCCAGAAAATCAAATCAATCGACTCTTGGTTGCTCCTGGTCAAACCTCCACTATCAAAATGACGCTCGATCACACGGGAGCATTAACTTCGGACCTCAGAGTTGAACTAGAACTACAACAGTCTCTTCCTTCTGGATGGTCCGATCCTATCTGGTCGAATCCAGGTGGATACACCCTAGCAGGAGGGGGTGCGTCAGTTCGACCAGAACTTACTGTTGAGGTACCTGACGATTTGAGTGGCATCACTGATAATTATCAAATTGTTGTTGAAGCAAGAGCATATGTCTCAAACAGCGCCGGAAGTGATGCTGAAGTGAGGCTGATCTCACTGGAAATCAATGTAGAAAAGGTGAACCAATTTGGAGAGCCTGATATTGAGGTCTTTGAAGATGTAGAGCAACAAATTCAGATTTATGACTCTGATCGGCTCGATTTCTATAATGAAAATTTATCTCATTACGTGGACTATGACGAAGTCGGAGAGTTCTATCTGAAGATTACAAACGTGGGCTTTGATGATGACACCTATCGGCTTCGAATTCAAGATATCCCAGTTGCTTGGGATGTCATTTTCAAAATGAACGGAACAGGTACATCGCTTGAAAAGCAGGGTGTAGACTGGCTAACGCCCATGGTAGGCCAAGGTGAAATTCTAATGATTCGAGTGGAAGTTTATCCTCCGGAACCAACAGAACGTGATGCAATCAATATCGGCTTATTGAGATTCACAGTCACCTCAGATGGAAGTTCTGAAGAAACGCTCTCTACATCTGTTGGTTGGACGGTTCATCGAACCTTCGGAATTCTTGCTGAAGTCATCTCTGATTCTGACGCTGGTTCTCTGGGCACTGTAGGTCCTGTATCCCCTGGTTCGACAGTTGTTTACAACGTTCGAATTACGGATTCATCTGAGGATGCTGGAACAACAAACTGGGTCATCAAAAACCCCTCGGCTGTCCAAAGAAATATCGATGAAGATCCGAGTTACGCTACCTGGATGTACGATATTACCGATGTTGAAGGAAACATTGCTCTTGTTGCGTCTCTAACAGGAGGTCAATATGTTGACATTAAGGTCGAAATGACTGTGCGTCAACAAGTCGAAGCTGGATTGCACACCATCTATATGCAGGTCGCTGAGGAAAGTGATGGCGGTGATGAACCTCGTTACTTTGACCTACCACTTACTGTTGAGATTAGCAGTGAAGTTGAACCGGGTAGGCTTGCTGTAGAACAAAAGACTCAATCTACACGCATCGGAGCAGGCGAAACAATAGATGTCGAGTACAGAATTGAAAACCAAAACAATGTTGAATTACAAGTCTTCATCACTCTGGATACTCCCGATGGCTGGGACGGTACTCTTGATGGTGGCGATTTCGTTTCGCTTTCTCTTCCTGCCTTCTCGAGTGAAGACTTTACGCTCGAAATTACAGCGCCTGCAAACGTAAAGAATGGTCAAATGGTTGATTTCCAGTTGACTGTTGTACCAATGGATGAAGAAAATCCATATCCATGCAACCCTGAAATTTGTTACACTCAAGAACCGACTTTCTCTTTCAAGACCGAAAGTTCTGGAATCATTAACGCCATCATGAGCGAATTAGCAGATCCTGAACCAACAACGCTGGTCATGTTCCTCTCGGTACTTGTACTGCTTGGATTCGGTCTTTATCGTCGTGGACAGAACAAGATGAAAGCGACAATGTATGCTTCAATGGTCGAACCAACAGAAGTTCTCCAAGAAGAACCTGGATTCGATTGGGATGGTCTCGAATCTTCCCCTTCTCCAGATGCATCATCAGAGGTTGAATTGGAACTTGTTGAACTTGAAACCGACGACGATTCTCTTTGATTGTATGAACAACGTACCATTTCCCTTATGTGCTATAGGGACGACCATGAAGCATGAATGATGCGGACCCGCTGAGTAAAAATGCTCCGAGTTACGTGGGGATTGACAGATCTAGAAGAAGAAATGTGGCGCAGTCCCTATTTCTTGTTGTCTTGATGATATGTTCTACGTTCGCCGCGATTGACTTTGTTTCTGTTGACGTAAGTGCAGCCTCTGATCAAGACGGCGATGGACTGACATATGGTCTAGAATATCTCATCAACACAGCAGCAACCGACTGGGATTCTGATAATGACGGTTTACCAGATGGTTGGGAATGGAAGTACGGTTTAGACCCGCTTTCTTCAACTGGTGGTGACGGGGCAGTCGGCGATCCTGATGGCGACGGTATGTCCAATCTGCAAGAATACTCTTACCTTCAACCAACAAACTGGGATAACAGCGCAACACCTGGTGTCCTTGACAACGGTGTATGGTGGAATGGCACCATTCCTGTAAATGACTGGAATGAAGAGGATGCAATGCAGTTCAATCAACCAAAATGTGGTGACGCAGGTAGTGACGGACAAGGCAATGTCATTCTCTGTGATGAAGATCCTGTTGGAAATATTTGTGCAAACAACTTCGACGATGACAAAGATGGTCAAATCGATGGTTCTGATTCTGATAACGATGGAGATGCTGATTGTTCATCAGATGATGATGACGGTGATGGTATCGCTGATGAAGATCCGACTGGATGGGATACTGATGGGGATGGAATGCCAGATGGCTGGGAAGCAGCTAACAATCTAAATGCCACCAGTGCTTCAAATGCAGATGGTCCAAATGGAGATCCTGACAACGATGGATTGATCAATCTCATGGAATATGTTAACCCAGCATGGACCACAAATTGTGGTGGAGTGCCGTGTTTCAGGCCAGGCCCTGATGGTGTACCTACAGAAACAGTCTCTCCTTGCGACCCTGTCCAAGGCATCGGTCCAGGTGCATGCGCCACCCTTACTGCTGAAGTAGATGGAATCACCTCAACAAATCCTCAAGACAGCGACACCGATAACGACGGATTGAATGATTCCTACGAGGCCCTAACTCTTCTAACCGACCCAACAAGTTCAGATACGGATAGCGATGGAATCCCAGACGGAATAGAAGTCAACGGTGCATATGGAAACCCTCCCCAAGCCTCAGACCCTCGAAATAACAACACAGACGATGATGCCTTCGATGACGGTGAAGAAGATGCTAACGGAAACGGAATCGTAGACGCAGGTGAAACTGATCCAACTCGAAGAGAGGACTCTGGCGATGAAGATAACGATGGTATCCAAAACTGGGAAGAAAATCTCTCCTGCACTGAATGGAACATTGCAGATACCGACTTTGGAGGTATCAATGACGGAGATGAACGTAACGTAAGCCACGGAACAGATCCCTGTGATTCCCTCGTCGACTTCTCCACCAGTTTCGTCTCTTATACGTCTGGTTCAAATCAACTGCAAGTCACCGACGGAAGTGGATTTAATCCAAACGGAGGTATTGGATTCTACAACGTATCGGGAACGTTTGCCTCATTCGGATATCTAAGTGTGGTCAACAATGTCATGCAAGGCGTCTCGGTTGGGCCTACGGGGACGCCAACTTCTGTTGACAACCGCAATGGGTCCTTCTGCCATACTGCTGCTAACAGCGACGGAACAATTGGTACAACTCGGACATATTGTGACGATGATTATACGGATTCCGATGGCGATGGACTCGCAAACTGGCAGGAATTACTCGGGACATTTGGTTGGTTCTCAAATCCAACACTTGTCGATACAGACGGTGATGGCGTAAATGATTACGATGAAGTCTTCGATAACACTGACCCTACCGAACCATGTTTCAACCTTCTCGACCAAGACGGTGATGGTATCAACTCTTACTTTGAAAATACAACAGGCTGCAATCTTGCATTCATTGGAATTACAAATGGCTCCACAGATATCTGGGTGACTGACTACTTGTCTGTTGATACAGACAACGGTGGTGTTGACGATCGAACTGAATATTTCGATAGCACCAATCCTCAAAATGATCCCTCTGATGATTTACTCCCAGACGATTATGATAACGATGGTATACCTGACGCAGTAGAAAATGCAACTGGTTCTGATTGGAGAAACCCCGACACTGATGGTGGAGGTATGCTTGATGGTGCTGAATGCCCACAACAATTCTGGTTCTTCAACTGCGTAGGCGCTCCGTTTAATCTCTTTGATCCAACCGATGATATGCCTCAAAACGATGTCATCTTCTGGGCAAATAACACAACTGGCTCTGTAGAAGAAGACTTGACTAAGTACTGGAGGAAGTATACAAACGACATTCCTACAGGCAACTCCTTCACACATGACAACAGTGTTCACCCAGCCTTTGAAGTGGTTCCACCGTTCACGAACTTAACGCACATGGCGAGTACAACGTTTGCCAATGACACAATTACATGGCAAATCACCTATAATTTCCCAGTTGGTGAAGGCGCTCTACCGTTGCCAGCTTCGACGACGAACGTCTCTTTCTGGGCTGATTCTGCTGTAATATTGACACGAACAAACGACACACATCGCTACGAAGTATCTGGTGGATTTGTCGAAGAGATCATCGTTCAACAGCCAGAGTATTACTTCGATTGGGACGTGCTTGCTAGCAACAGTATTGCAGGGCAAGGCTTCCCGTATGAAATTGAATTACCTGCTTATTACACCGACACGACAGATGCACGCTCGGTTGTTATGAACATTACAAACGGTGTCATCACTGATTCTTCCGCAGTCAATGCCTACGACAAGGCACTTGCATTGGAAACGTTCTTGCGAGAAGGCAACAGTTCTACAGAGTTTAAACTCAATTTCGATGGTTCAGGACTGGTTGATGGAGAAGATCTGTCCACCTTCCTACTTGAAGTAGCAAACGAAGGTACATGCAGTGAATTCGCTACAACTTTTGTCACTATGGCCCGTGTTATCGGGCTTCCAGCACGTCTTGTTAGCGGATTCAAGGGTGGCGATTGGAATGGTAACGGCTATGCTATAGGCGCTCAACATTTGAGAACCTGGGCTGAAGTTCGAATTCAACAATCGAGTTCAGCTGGCGGACTTGATTTCGGGTGGGTTCCTTTCGATCCATGTCCAGATGCTGCAGAACTTGATATTCGAAATGTCACCTATTCTCCCGTTAATTTTGATCGTGATGGAAGTGACGGCGATATCACAATTACAGGAGATATCGGATTCCTTGACAATCAAACGGCCGTTGAAGAACTTCTAGTGAAGGGCTATCTTGTTCCTCTCGTTGACGCTTTTGCAGGTGCTAGTGGATTGAATACTCCTGAACGCCTCATCAATGTCACAATGACTGATGCAAGCGGTTCGTTTACTCTGCAAGGTCTTCCAACTGAAATTATTCCTCCTGGCTTTGGAGCGATTATGCTTGAAGTGGAACAGAAAGGGTACGTATCTGCGCAGACAATTCTTACTCCAAACTCGACAGTTACTGGTCCAAGTAACTCATGGTGGATGAACGTCACAGATGATGCTACGCTTAATCACACATCTCCAAATGCCATCAATTCACCAATTGTTGGTGCTGGAGCAACCACGACAATTGAAGGATTCATTGGTTATGAGCAAATACCATTCTCAGATGCTTCACAAGTTGTGAACTCGACAGTATGGTTGTCGTATACTTCCTCTGTTAATGGTTCTCAAAATCTGACTACTACTGTCAGTCCATCTGGTACTTGGACGTTTGAAATTACTCTCGACGAACTCGAGACAAAGACAAACATAAGCGCAATGTTGGGTTACGAAGGTTGGGTTCAATCAGCTACAGGCCTGACTGCTCCAACATATCATCTACGTCCAGTGATGCAATCAATTACGCTCGATATTCGAGATGCTCCGAACTTGACTGCTACGCTTGAAGGTCCTGGGACAAACTCCAGTCTTCTTCTTCTGGATGACAATATCTGGGTCAATGGAACTGCTTTGACAATCGGTGCTTCTCCTGTCGGTATGAACGGAAATCTCTCCTTCTCCATGCGTGAGAATAACAGCGGTGGAGAATGGGTCGAAATCTTCAACCAATCTGTAAATGGGGCGTTCAACATACAATTCTTCCTCAATTCTACTGACGTTAACGTTGCAGCAGGACTCCTAGAAACACGATTGCGCTTTTACCCTGATCTCTACGAATCTACAGATGATGCAAATCTAAGCGGAGTTGAGCAGTACTCTCTTGTCGGTATATTGAACTTTGAGATTATTGCAACTCCACAATTGCGTGGTGAGCCTACAAATGTTCTCGTTCAAATCTCAGATCACATGGGTGTCGAAGTTGGACTTGCTGTTCCGGGAGATTACTCGTTCTACTTTAACGGAACATGGGTCAACACAACCAGTAATCCGGATTCGTCTCTCTTAACGCTCTCTTGGCCTCTTGATTCAACCTTAAAGCCAAATGATTACGTCCTTGACGTTGAATACAACGGTTCTGAATTGTATCAATCAGGGATGGATAATGGTTCAATTCGAGTTCAAGCAGAACTTGGTTGGAATGTAAGTGTCTTACAAGATTGGACTCACCTTGGTAACACAACATATGTTGTCGGTGATCTCTTTGATGGTTTATACACGAACGAAAGGGTACTTGGTAACGATACTGTCATTTCTATGACAATGCTTGATTCGGAAGGGTTCCCAATCGATCTTGCAAATGGTATGCTCGATAATGCCACTGGCACATTCAATCTCACAGTTGTAATGCCGACCATCCTTCCATCAAACGGATATGAGGTAGTTATTGACTTCAACTTTGAAGCAATGGCGCCTCCGGGCGGTGCATATTACCGTGTGGTAGATACGTCTACGCCACCGAATCCACCTGTCTTGCCGTCAGTTACTGTGGGTATTGAATCCGAATTTTTAGTTGAAGAGGAACTTTCCGTTATGGAATACATTTCAGGTAATCCAGTCGTGTTCAATACGAGCGTCTTTGATGTAGCAGACAATTCCAACATTTCGGGTGTTACAGTTGATTACATCTGGGATTATGGGAACACCAACGTCTCCTTAGGGACTGCAGTAACGGACGTGGATGGTAATGCCACCTTCACATGGAGTTCATCCAATGTTGCCCCAGGTCAATACACTCTTCAGATGTTGGTTGCAGATGATTTAACGGATCCGTTAGCAGTCGGAAATAGCCGCAGAATTGGAAATAGTACACTTGTCAACGTGACAGTACAAGTCCCAACTGACATTCGTATTGACGTCTTGCCATCGACCATAACTGCAGGTGTTGACTTCAATTTACAGGGACAAGTCCTCGATGATGATGATCCATTGCGAGCTCTCATTTCCGGTGTCCGTCTTGATGTGTATTGGGACTCAAACCCAGAAGAACTTCTTCGAAGTGGGGTGCCAACTCTTTCCAACGGTAGTTTCAATTTGACTGTTCCAACCGATGTGTCAAACAATGGAACTGTCCGTGGCCCGCGAACACTCGTTATCGAGGTTGTTGAAGACTCATCATTGTACTATCTTGCATCTGAAATTTCGAGTCCTGTGTTTGTGTTCGGAGTTACCCAATTAGAAGGCCTCCAGCCAGGCAATCCAGTCTTAGTGAACAGAGGAGAGACAGTTAACCTCAGTGCAACTTTAGTTGAATCGAGTTTCAATTTCAGGCCTATTGCTGATTCTAATGTTACAACACTTTTCCATGAGACATGGCTCCCGACAGTGACTACAGATGGTTCTGGTACGGCAAACACCTCGTTTAGTGTTCCAAACAGCCATCCGCTTGGTCTTATTATTGTCAGTTACTTCTACAACGGAAGTACTGATTTGTTATCAACACAAGCAAATCTTTCGAGTGTAACAGTACGATCACTTACTTTCCTTGTCGTTGACCAAATCACTGATAATCCTGTGGCGGGGTCAAGTTTCAACGTCTCTGGACGTGTGGTTTCAGACAATGGAACTGGATTGATGAACCGTGATGGTTCTCGTCTAACTGCGAATGTTCTTTTCACAATTGATGACCAACCTGTTGGCTTCTCTGTGAGCAATGGTTCGGTACAAGATGGTGGATGGTGGAATGCCACTCTCACACTAACGCCTGGATTTGAGGCTGGAACACACCTGCTTGAAGCATCAATTGTTCCAACAGTGAACTTCTATGTGGGTTCGAAAAACAATACATCATTCGATAGCCGAGGATATTCAATCATTACGTTCTTAGAACCATCACTCGATGCTCTTGGACAACCAACGTTGAACGACCGAACTGAGCGTGGAACACTGCTTGATGTCCGAATTCTTCTTGAAGATAATACTGGAAGTGCGATAGATGGTCAGCAGATTACGTTCATTCTACCTGCGACAGATCAAACTGATGAAGTGTCAGTCACTGTGACGACAGCAACGAATGGAACTGCAAATGGGTCGCTCCTTGTACCGTTCAATGCAACCGTTGGATTTTCGAATGTACAAGCTCAATATCTTGGAATTTCTGGAACCACTGGATTACTCGGATTCAATGCTTCGACACAATACGTAACTCTAGCACAAACCAATATGACGATTCTAGAACATACAGAACAACTGACTGCGGGAGAAATCTTGTATGTCAATGGGACATTACTCGATGACCTAGGATTGCCACTGTATGTTGATGGTGTGGAATCTGTAGCAATTGTCCGTATGCTTGTGGATGGTGTTCCTGTTGCAAGCGTCCAATCCGATGCATTAACTGGTGCATTCTCGATTGTCTACACAGTACCTGAATCAACTCCATCTGGTGGACACATGGTCGAAGTTCAATTTACAGGCGGACGCGATTGGGTTGACCCAATTGGTATCGGTGATGCTGTTGACCCAGAATTCTACATGGCGAGCAGCGATATGATTAATTTCAATGTAAGCGTACCAACTCAAATTCTTTTAATCACAGCGACAGGTTCTGTGGATCGTGAAGATACAATGACAATCCAAGGAAGACTCCTTGATATTGTTGACAACCCACTACTCGATCAAAGTATTGATATTTACCTCGGTGGAGTTTGGATGACCAATGTTTCTACTGATGAAACTGGTTTGTTTACTGCGGTCATTCCAGTTCCTGCTGATGCAACGCTCGGCCCAGTTGTTCTCGAAACACAATTCAATGGAACCTCGTTCTTCCTCCCAAGTGATTCAAACGGAACATGGACGATTTACAGCAAGATTCTGGTTGACGTTTCAATTCCAAGCCCGCTTGCAGTTACTGATACAGTGACCATAACGGGAACTGTGCTTGATAATCAACTTCAGCCGATTGCGGGTCATGTTGTCGAACTGAAGGTTGATGGATTTGTCCTAAGCCAAGTTACAACTGGTGCTGATGGTACGTTCTCATATGATTGGACTGTTCAAGACTTCTTTGACTTCGGTGATAATTTGCTTGAAGCAGATGTTATCGCTCAGGGATACTACAGAGAAGGTTCTGCGAACCAATCTTTCTTCCTTTCTCATCGCTCTGCAGTAACAATAGAGTTAGTAGATGGAGTTGACGCAACACGTGGTGACTTCTGGTCGATATCAGGACGCTTATTCGATATCGATACCGTTGACCAAGACGGTATTGCAAATCAAAATGTGCTTGTTTACCTCGATGGTGTTTTGATGACAACTGTTACTACAGACTCTGAAGGGGAATATTCTGCAACAGTTCTTGCTGGAATGGATCTAAGCCGAGGAAGCGGTCACTCAATTGAAGTCATCTTTGAAGGAACGCAAGAGCATCTTAGTGCATCTTCGAATGGTTCAGTCACTGTGTGGGCAGATATTCTCATCACAATTGATGGAACTTCAACTGGAACCTCTGTTCGTTCAGACATTGCCAATCCAATCAGACTAACTGGAAGTGTTTCTGAAATAGGTGGGATTGGAGAAGTCTTTGAAAATATTGTAATCTACATTGGTAACGGTTCAAACTGCATCAATGGTTTCGAAGAAGCATTCTGCTTCAGTGGAGTTCAGGATGAATGGAGCGTTGGTAATTTCACACTCACTGCAACAACTCCAACTTCATTACTCCCTGGACCTCAATACATCAGTCTTGATGTTCCACGAGATACCGCACTTTACATCAACGGAGCCTCCCGTGCCCACCCATTGTATGTTAAGGTCAATGCCGATATAACTCCGTCAATCGATACGATTGTTGAGAATGAAGATGAAAAGGTGGATGGTAGCGTATCGATTATTGCAGTTGATACCTCGGAAGGATTGGCAGGTATTGCTGTTGAATTCTATCTCAATGCTCAAGACGGATCCCGATTGGGAACTATGACTTCGCTCACAGATTCGGATGGTGTCGCAACCTTTGAATTCAATAATGATCCTCCGTTTGGTGATACTGAAACATTTGGAGAACTCAGTCTTGATATTGACATTACTGACCCGCGTCTCTCTGAACAGACTCTTACCAATTTCAACTTCACCAGGTCTCAAGGCTTCTCTCCTGAATACAAGTATGAAGAAGAAGCTGCAGGCATTAGCGCCTGGACATACGTTGTTCTCTTGTTCTTGGCAGCAGCCGTAGCAACAGGTACTGTGATGTATCGAAGAAGAAAGCAAACAGAATTGATGTCAGAAATGGCAGAAGTCTTCGAATATACTGCAGAACTTCTTGCTGCTGGTGACTCGATACGAGAAGCGATTTTCAACTGTTATCAGAACTTGTGTAGTTCCCTCCAAACCAGAGGACTATTGCGTCGAGATTTCGAAACAGTTCGTGAATTCGAAGTGGCTATTCGTCAGGCGACCCCTGGACTTAGCGATGAATCATTACAAGCCTTGGACAATATGTTCGAAATGGCTCGATATGGTCGAGAAGAACTTGGTGCTCAACATCAACAGTCGGCACAAGGTGCTCTTGACAGAATGATCTCTGAACTGAGTTACAAGAATGGTTGAATCACCAGCGAAGGTGAAGTCTTCCGTTAACGAAGTGAACTCGCAATGTTTCAGCTTGCTCACCGTTAAGGGGTAGGACTCGCTCAAAAGGAGCCTTTCCATCTTGTTGAATAGTGATCTTAACATGGGTTTCTGAACCGACTTCCTTGATTTGAACTTCTAGTTCTTCAGGTGTAACTCCAAGAAGAGGTACTGTGAGTCCATCAGGATTACTCATACCATGCAATTCTTGTAATACCCACTCTAATCGTTGACTTGGTTCAACTTCTGCAATGTGTGTTTCTGGAATCATTCCGGCTTGTACGAGGACGTGCTTGTGCATTGATTGAACTTCATGTAAATGGGTTGCAGAAGTCTGAAATTGTGTGTGAAGTTGTTCAGGAGTTGAAGAAAAATCACTCTTACCAATCCCTTCGAGTTCTTCTTCGGATACGTCCAATGGTTTCCAGTCGCTCATGTTCTTCCCTCTCGCTTGTTTATGATGAACCTTCGTGTAGTCTTTGGACTCTTGAAAAGAATCGTCGTGCAAAGGATTTCGTAGTTTCAGGTTCATTAGAGGCATTCATACGAACATCAGCAGGATAACATTCGATGTACATTCTGTCAGTGTTTCTCTTGTCCAGAAGAAGAATAAGGGCTCGATCAGCAATGCTTCGAATTGGACGCCCCATCGCTTGCATAATCGAGTTAATTGCAGGCTGAGTCGAGGTATAGCGCCAAGCATTTCCTCTGCCAAATCTTTCTTCGACATAACTTCTCAAGGCTTTTTGATGAATAGAAGGAGGGGGGTTTGGAATACCAATACAAGCTACAGCATCGAGAACTCCATTCTGATAATCGATACCTTCAGCCAAACGCCCACCAAAGACACCGGCGAGTAGAATTCTTCGGCCCGAGGCTTTTGCATTCTCAAGGACATCAAGTAATTGATCGACATCTTGCTTAGACCACGTTCGATCTTCCATTCTCAATGTTACTCCTCGGAATACTCCCTCTCCAATGTATTCAT
>Ga0181379_1001051_pt1 | contig 13109 bp, 13 predicted proteins | sample 2SPOviralmetaG_FD_130115 | JGI IMG/M metagenome (GOLD analysis project Ga0181379, IMG submission 130115) | Marine viral communities from the oligotrophic San Pedro Time Series (SPOT) site, San Pedro Channel, CA, USA - 2 SPOT_SRF_2009-07-10 | ecosystem: Environmental > Aquatic > Marine > Strait... | reverse complement strand
ACTTTCTGCTTCACTGTCATCTGATTCACTGTCATCTGATTCACTTTCATCACTTTCTGCTTCACTTTCTGCTTCACTTTCTGCTTCACTTTCTACTTCACTCCCTGCTTCACTTTCATCTGCTTCACTTTCTGCTTCACTTTCATCTGCTTCACTTTCTGCTTCACTTTCTACTTCACTCCCTGCTTCACTTTCATCTGCTTCACTTTCTGCTTCACTTTCTGCTTCACTTTCATCTGCTTCACTATCTGCTTCACTTTCAACTTCACTATCTGCTTCACTTTTAACTTCACTATCTGCTTCACTTTTAACTTCACTATCTGCTTCACTATCTGCTTCACTATCTGCTTCACTTTCAACTTCACTATCTGCTTCACTCTCTGCTTCACTCTCTGCTTCTACTTTACTTTTTGTTTCAGGTTTATCATCGTCTTTTAATTTTTTTAATCTATTTTTTTGTTTTTTTTTTGCATTTTTAATTGCTTTTTTTTTATTATTCATTATACTATGTAACAAGTAAATATTTTATATAAATTATTTAAAAGTATTTTCTTTAACTTTAACAAAATGAATTTATTAAATAATCTAACCAATTTATCTGAATTAAATATTAAAACAATTACAGATAAAAATCAATTAAATTTGTATTTATTAAAATATAATAGAGAGAAAAGTGATTTTACGAATGAATCAGTATTGGAAGCAAGGGGGATTATATTAGAAAAAGATACTAATAAAGTAATATGTTATAGTTTGAATAAAATGAATACTGATTTTAATGAAAAAAATGTAAAATGGAAAAATTGTAAGATTTATGAAGCAATTGATGGTACACAGATACGATTATATTATTATAATAATGAATGGAATGTAACCACTACACGTAGTATTAATGCAAAAAATTCTTCATGGAATTATATGAAAAATTTCTATGAATTATATAAAGATGTTGAAATTGATACTACTAAATTAAATACTGATTATACTTATACTTTTATCTTAAGACATATTGAAAATAGAATTGTTTCAAATATTACTAAGAATGAATTAATTCATATTCATACTAGAAATAATAAAACTTATGAAGAGATCAATGAAAACATTAATTGTAAAAATCTAAATGAATTAGATTTTGAAAACTTTGAAGATTTTAAAAAAGAATTAAAGAATTCAACTTTTGACACAAGAGGTTATGTTATTCATTATGAAAATAAAAAATATCTATTTGAAACAGATGAATATAAATATGTAAAAGAATTAAAAGGGAACCATCGAAATGTAACTTATCAATATATTGATTTATTGAAAAAGAATAAATATGAAGAATATTTAGAATATTATCCTGAAAAAAAATTATTATTTACAAATGTTGAGAATGAATTAAAAGAATTATCAAATCAAATTCATAGTTTATATATTCAAAAAAATATTAAAAAAGAAATAACATTTAATGATATTCCAAAGAAATTTCGTAAATTAATATATAATTTGCATAATATTTATATTATTGAAAGAACTATAATAACACGTGATTTAATTTTAGAATATTTAAAAGAACAATCTCCAGGATTTATTGTTAATCTTCTAAAACAAAATATTAAAGCTGTATCAGATAATTAAATATTATTATTTAATTTTTAATCTTATTAAAAATTATATGTTAAATACGATTAAAGAAATAATTATAAATACAATTAAAGAAACGATGTCGAATAAAGAAGCACTTATATATTTAGTTATAGGAATCGTTGTAGCATATTATTTATTTAATTTAGTATCATCAATATTAAAATATCCAATAATTATAGTTTTAGGGTTTTTATTAGGTAATTTAATAAAAAAAAATTCTTTTGTTAAAAATAAATAAATATTTATAAGTTTCTTTTTCTAAAAGAATTATATATGAGAAAAATAATATTATTACTACTATTAATATTATTATTATGTATGTTTAAAGATTATGAGTATTTAGATGAAGACGGATTATCAGAAAAAGACGGATTATCAGATGGATTATCAGATGGATTATCAAAACAAGTTAATGATAATACAGATGAATTATCTAAATTAAATAATAATTTATCTAGTAATCAAATTAATGATAATAAAAAAGATATTTTAGCAAATACATCTAAATTATTAGAATTACAAAAAACATTAAATGATTTAATTTCAAAATATGATAAAACTGATGAAAATACTAATATAAATACTTCAAATATAAATGATAAAATATTACCTGTTATGGATGAGATTAACGAATTAAAGAAAAATATTGAATCACAAAATCAATAAAATTTTAATATTAAATATTTATTTTAATATATTTTTAAGAAATTGTTTTTATAAATTATTTTTTAGAACTAATTTTTAAGAAATTATTTATCACCAATGTAATTTTCAGTTTGTAATCTTGTAACAATACCCATGCTCATCAATTCTTGAAAAAATAATTTACATGAATAAGGTATTTTAACTTTCGATATATAATTATTATTTTCACAATATGTACATTCATAAATATTCTTTTCTTTATTACCTTGTGCAATCATACCACATTTGTCACAAACATATACAAAAAATTTATCTGAACAATCAAACATTCTTTCATTCAAGAAATTAGTCATACCATGACTTAGTAGACAATCTCTTTCCATCTCACCAATTCTTAAACCACCATCACGCGAACGTCCTTCGGCAGGTTGTCTAGTTAATAAATTATATGGTCCTCTTGGTCTTGAATGGATTTTATCATCAACCATATGTTTCAATCTTTGATAATAAGTTGGTCCAATTAATATTTTAGTTGTAATTTGTTCACCAGTTCTACCATTATATAATACTTCTTCACCACTTCCTTCATATCCAAATTCTTCTAAAATTTCGGTAATTTTATTTACATCAGTATTATTAAATGCGGTCGCATCACTTTCACATCCTTTTAATAATGAAGTCTTGCCTAATACACATTCAATCAATTGTCCGATAGTCATACGACTTGGTAAAGCATGAGGATTAATGATGATATCTGGAACAATTCCTTCTTTTGTAAAAGGCATATCTTGTGAAGAATATGTCATACCTATTGTACCTTTTTGACCCATTCTAGATGCAAATTTATCACCGATGGTAGGGACCCTTTCAGTTCTAATTTTTACTTTACAAAACATATAATTATCTTCATCTTTATTCACATATACTTGATCAACATGTCCTGATTCATTATTTTTAATAGTAGTGCTACTATCCTTATATGTAGTATGTACATTATCGTTTTTGAGTGGTATAACTTTTCCAATTATGACATCTTTTTCTGTAACATATTCACCTACTCTTACTAATCCAGTTTCAGGATCTAATTTATCATAAGACGCCGGTTTTATTTCATAAGTTCTAATAGTACCATCATCATTAAATTTTTCAGGTTTACAAAATTTTTCTTCTTCTAATGTAACTTGATTTTTCTGTTCTTTATCTTCATATGCTCGATAATAAGATGAAGTATATAATCCTCTTTCTAAAGAACTTTGATTAATCATAAGTGAATCTTCTTGATTATATCCGGTATAACAAGCAATCGCAACTATTGCATTAATACCAGATGGCATATCATTTGCATTTACATATTTACCTGGTCTTGTCGATATTAACGGTTTTTGTGGATAATATAACACATGTTGCATTGTATCAATTCTTTTATGAAAATTAGTTGCAAATATCCCAATTGTTTGTTTACCCATCGCAGCTTGATATTGATTTCTGGGTGCTTGATTATGATTTGCAAATGGAATGTTAGATACTAATACTCCATACATCATCGATGGATGTAATTCAGCATGTGTGTATTTATAATAAATATTATTACTTTCTAAATTATTTTTCAAATCATTAGATGTCATTGCAATCATTAAAGTATCACTTTCTTCTATACAAATATATTCTATTACTGATTTATTTGAAACTATTTTTTGAATATCACCTTTGTTGCATAATAAATCATCCCATGATAGTTTTTTATTTCTAATATTCTTAATATCTGATTTAGATATTTCTAATTTATTATCTTTAACAATACACAATGGTCTACATATTCGACCAGCATCTGTATATATATTTAATTCATTAATATCAATATTCCATATTATACTTGTATATATATTTAATATTCCATTTCTTTTAGATTCTCTTAATTTTTCAACTAATTCATGTGTTTCATTATGTATTCCCATAAAATCACCATTTACAAATATCTTTGTTGATATATTAACATCTTTTGGTAAAATATTTTCAATATATTTAACACCATATTCTTCAAGTAAATTTAAAACTGGTTCTTCACTACTTGCAACGGTTGTATATGCCATTAAAGACATATTTTTAACGATCCCAATTGCCTGACCCTCGGGTGTTTCAGAAGGACATATTGTTCCAAATTGTGTATTATGTAAAAAACGTGGTTTAACATCTTTTAAACTTCTATCTATTGGAGCATTTAATCGTCTCAAATATGAAATAGTTGAAGCATATGATAATCGATTTAATACTTGTGCGATACCTTGACGTTGTGTTTGAACAGAACCTTTTATATTCCAATTTCCAGTTGCTAACCCATATTTCATTCCTAATTCAATTGTTCCTGATTTTATTTTTTTATCAATATTTAGGCCTAATTCTTCGAGTCTTCCTGCTTTAATGTCTTTATCTATCAAACTCTTCATTTCTTTTACTACTTTACTAAAATTAACACGCAATAATGTATTTAGTAATTGTCCTGATGATTCTACTCTTTTATTTATAAAAGAATCTCTATCATCATATTTAATAATATTTAATTCACATAACAATAATTTATAAATCATATATCCCAAGAAATATACTTTTTTAAGTGAATTATTACCAACATGAGGCAATAATTCATTAATTAATAATTCTTCTACATATTTTATTTTATATTCATCTGTTAATTCTTTATTTTTATAATCAAATCGAATAGTAGCATATTTACTTAAATATTCTAATGCTAATGTTTTTGTTTTAATAAAACTTGCTTCTTCCTGTGAAGGTTCTAATAATTTAATTATTCTTTGATTCATATTATTATTTAAATCATATACAATATGTTCAATTATATTTTTATCATTTATAATACCCAATGCCCGAAATACTACAAAAATTGGTAAATCTGCTTTAAACTTTTTTAAACTAATTTTTATAGTCTTTCCATAAGTTTTATCATTATTATATAATTTAACTTGTAATGGTTTAATCATTGACAAATTATTTTTTTTAATAGATGTTATCTCCGCTATTTTTGAAAATTTACTTAAATTTTTTGTTGTTGGGAATATATATATCTTATTTGGACATTTAGCTTCCTGAGGAATTATTACCTTCTCACTTCCTTTAACTATAAAATAACCACCTTCATCGTTAATACATTCCCCCATTTGAGAACGTGTATTGGTTGATATCTCATTTAAAATACAATATTTAGAACCAACCATTATTGGCAATCTCCCAAGTATTATATTTTTATACTCATTTGTTTGTTCTAATTTTTTTTCATTATCATCTACATATTTATAAGTTTCAGCAATAATTGTACACGATAAAGTACCACAATAAGTTAAATTTCTTAGACGTGCATCATTCGGATACATCGGTTTAATTTTCCCAATATCATGTTCATTGATAACCGGTTTACTAATATGTGGTTCTTGAAATGTAATGTGTATTTCTGACATATATTTAGATTTTTTCTCATTAAAATTATAATAAACAATATGTGGACCATTTTCTGATAATGTTTGTGGAATTAAGTGTTCTAAAAAATTATTATATGAATCAATATGATGTTTGATTAATCTTCTTTTATCTGAAAAATAATTATCTAAAACATACCATATATCATTCGGATCTATTTCATCTTTATTTGATTCTTCTTCATCATTATTTGATTCATTATCTGATTCTTCTTCATTTGATTCTTCTTCATTTGATTCTTCTTCATTTGATTCTTCCTCATCAACTATAGATTCATCATTATTGGTTGATTCTTCTTCATTATCGGTCGATTCTTCATCATTATCGGTCGATTCTTCATCATTATCGGTTGATTTATCACTAATTAAATCATCATCTGTTGATTCTTCATCTTGTTTATTTAAATTATTTTCAGGATTTGAAAGTTTTGATTCATTATTTGAAGTCTCCATAATACTATATAATATATTAATCTCTTTTTTAAATCATTTTTTATTATAATTTAAATTTAATTAATCATTATATTCAAAAGATTTTTAATATAAGATTTTTAATATATGATTTTTAAAATTATTTTTAAAAGTGTTTAGATGAACAAAGGTGCATTTACAATTCAATAAAAACACTAGACCATTAGGTTCTTTGTGGGATGAAGGTACAATGAGTAGTTATTATTGATCACCATGACCGTATGAGAGTGAACGGGTCAGACGAATGCAGTCAGTGTTCTACAAAAATATGAACTATGACGAGGACAATAATGATGATGAAAATGATGCAGACGAGGATGTCAAGAGCGCCAATGCGGAATTTGTCATCGAACTCTGCCTTTTGGGTAGCGAGATCGCCAGCGAACTTTTCCATTTGGGATTCGTAGTTGGCATAGAACTCTTCCTTTAGAAGCGTGATGTAATTGCGTAACTGACCGATTTGGTCATCTTGGGCATTGATGCGTTGCTGTATCTCTAAATTTGATACGTTAGATATCTCTTCGGCAACTACACACACAATGGGAGAATTGGGCATCTTCGTTCTTTATATAATTTATATTATCGAATAAAAGACTATCATTTTTTATTATATTCTAAAGATTTTTAATATTTAATTTATAATGAAAAAGATGGTGAATTATGAATGTTGTGATTGTTCAGCGTAAACAAGGCCTAAAAGATCATAGAATTTGCTGTCCATACTTCTCATGTTTCCGTGAATAGTTTTGGTGAAATTTTCAGATAATTCATAGAAACAGTATTTTTTCATTTCCATGATATCCATTAATTTGGGGCATGGGTGAGCCCACTGAGATCTTTGATTTTCTTTCCAGTAAAAGTATTTGTTTTTTTTTTTATTGAGATGCATGTACCAATCGGGTGGGAGTTTTGTCTTTTTTGTGATTCCACCCTCAAAATCCCATCCAGTGAATCTAACAGTTGTGATGGGTGGATCATATTCAGAAACCCTTGTATCTAGGATTTTAAAGGTCCCCCAAAGTTTGCAATCAAATGTATCAATCATTACTTCTAGTTGGTGGAATGTTGGGAGAAGTTTATCTATATTTGATGGGTGATCCTCGTCATAGTGTTCGTTGACATCTGATCCCCAGGTTGCTGGGGCACATTTGCAATTTATGCATCTGAAATATGTTTTTGGTGCAGCCGATGAGAATGAGAGTTCAATGAAATAGACAAGAGTATTGCCATGACCGTCTTCCATTTCTGTGGGGACACCAGGTGGCAAATATTGAGGTTTGATGATAGTGGAAATAGGTATTTCTTCAATGTAAACAGAAGAAACTTTCTCACCTATCATTTCGATAAGATCAAAGGGTAGTTCATTGAGAATAGAATCATCGCTGAGTGTAGACCTGGCAAGCAATAGGCGGAGATTGAGGGGAGTGTGTTTTTCTTTGATGAATGATTGGGAGTCAAACTCATCGGAAGTTTCATCTTCTTGTTTGAGATTTTCATAATCATTCTTTTTTCTATCATAGAACCCATATATGGTTCCCATGAACCAGCCATATGAATATAAAATACCACCAACGATAGCGATGAGGGGAATAGAATTGTTCATTGTAATAGAAGATATCTAGACAATTAATATAATGTAGATTATTGGATAAAAGACCATCATTTTTTAATACAAGATTTTTAATATAAGATTTTTAATATAAGATTTTTTAAATTATTTTTAAAGGTTTTGATGAACAAATGTGCATCGTACAATCCGATGATAGACCATTAGAGTTCATCGTCGTCGTCCGATGAAGGGTACAATGACTCATCCACTTCGAGGTCATTATTTTCCACCAGCTCCATGTACGTCATCTTGTTGGGACCATGCGGGGCATGTACCTCAGTCATCTTTATGAAAGAGAATTCCTTGAGACGGTTGATGAGTTGACCTCTCTTCAAACGGAGCACGTCTCTCATCGACATTTGATGGTCCACCCTGAATTTTGAATCGAACGTTTGAACCAAGATCCCCCCATTTGGGAATCGTGTGGAAGTTATCCGAAACATCTCCTCAAAGTCATCCGCGGATGGAGGACTAACCGATGTTTTCTTACGACGGACTTGCGATTTGCCTTGCGCCGAGACTTGCGCCTGGACTTGCGATTTGCCTTGCGCCGAGACTTGCGCCTGGACTTGCGATTTGCCTTGCGCCGAGACTTGCGCCTGAAGGTCGGTCAGGTCGTTCATCCGGTTCAAGACGAAACAGATCTCCTCGCTACGAATGCGGTCAAGCTGGCGCAAGGCGAGGATCTGTGCCTCGAATATTACCTTTTGGGATGAGATGAGAGCGACCAACTGAGCGTTCTTTGCCTCTATGTCCGAGATGTGTTGCTGCATCTCACTGATTTGGTGCTGAATCTCAGTTAACTGTAAAACATGCGGTATCTCTCCTGTAACGACACACATTTTTGGGGAACTTTCGACGGACATCTTGGTAATTTATATAATGTAGATTATCGGATATAAGACCATCATTTTTTTAAACTTTTAATATTAACATATATTCATCTCCTGCATCAAATATATTTTTATATTCTATTTTTTTAACAATCTTAAATTTTTCTTTAATAAATTTTTCTATTATATCAAATAAATATTTATATTATATCAAATAAATATTTATATTATATCAAATTAATATCTAAAACTCTCTATTTTTACCCATTTAAATATTTATTAAAATTTATTAAATATTTAAACTTCATCTTGAATCCGTAGTATTCGTAATCCGTGTATAACTTGTATTCCATCTAGTTTTTCGATACTTACCGTTATGTTAATATGGGGAACTAAAATAGTATATGTCTTTACATCAATCAGTTTAGTGAAACAATACATATTATAGACATATGGTTTCATATCTCCATAAATCACGAAAATGAGATTATGGATTCTATTGTCTTCTTCTGGAGAAACCTTGGTAGGTCCTTTTCCAAAATCAATCCACTCTCCTATTTTGGCAAGATTCAAAAGACAACTGTCGTATAAGTTAATAGTATCTTGAAGACCCGATAGATAAATTGCATGAATATTTCGCATTGATTTAAAAGAATTTTTGGGAGTTAATATCGAAATCTCCCTTAGTTTAATTTCGGTTTCAGTCACTGGTTCATCTAATATTTTACCATAAAGTACCCCTTTAGTTAAGTGATGAAATCCACATTCCATATATTCTTCGAATTCACACAACTTTTTGACAATATCATAATAAGTTGTAATCGAATGCATCTCAATTTCATGAATACTTAACATTGAATGAATACGTATTGTAATAAAAGGATTTTTTGAATATTCTACACATTCATATAATCCCATAAGTGATTCAATATCTTCCATATTTTTATTATTTTAAATTAAATAAAAAGACCATCATTTTTTTAAACTTTTAATATTAACATATATTCATCTCCGGCATCAAATATATTTTTATATTCTATTTTTTTAACAATCTTAAATTTTTCTTTAATAAATTTTTCTATATTTAAATACATGATATGTTCATTATAATATATTAATATACCTCTTTCATAAAAATACTCTCTATAATATGTTTTATCATCAATATTTTCCCATTTCCCTTCATATCTAATAATTTTGTTTTTATATTTTAATTTTAGTGTTAAATTTTCTAATTTCGTTTTATCTAAGCAAACAATTATCAAATAACCATTTAATTTATTATATATATCATTTAATACTTTTTCAATATTCTTTACATAAAATAAACCACAATAAAATGACGTAATAATATCATATTGTCCTTCCAATTTATCTAAATTCTCTAAACTATAATTAATAAATTTCTTATGAATATTATGTTTAATTGCTTGATTTAACATATATTTTGATTTATCTAAACCTATATATTGTATATTTGATAAAGAATTAGAATAATGGTTTGATGTACCACAAGCTAAATCTAACCATTTTATATTATTATCTTTAATTTTATCATCTTTAATTTTATCATCTTTAATTTTATCTTTGAAATTATTTTTAATTATGTTTAAAATAATATTAGTTTCAAAATCATATCTTTCTTTATTATAAAACAAATCATCATAAATCTTTGAATACATATCGTTATATGTAGATTTGCAATCTAAATTAGTGTTAATTTGAAAATTATAATTAAGTTTTTTATCATATGAATAATGTTTATGATAAATATATTTAATAATTAGAGAAATTATTAAATTAATTACTAAAGATATCATTGTATTATTATAAAAATTATTAAAAAATTATAATTTTAATTTATTAAATTAAAGAGAGTTTATTAAAAAAGAGTTTATCTAAAATATAAGAAATATTTCAACGATTATTTAAATAATTATAATGGTAATGTCGTTATATCCTTTTCTTTTTAATCGATTTATAATAATCGGGATTCTGAATGCCACACGGACCACAATGATCATGATTTGCTAAATAGACCTTTCTTTCTAATTCTTTAGGATTTTTAATATAATCCCATCTCCCTAATATTTTTTTCTGTTCTTTAATAGAAGTAAACCATCGTATTTTTCTAAAAATATTTAACATATTTTCTTTTAAATTTAAAAATTATTATGTTTATATAAATTATTATCAAATATTTAACAATTGTTCCTATTCAAATCGATAATTTCTTAAGTAATGAAACATTATTGGTGAAACAACTCTCATTCTATACAATACTATAAAATCAATTATTATCGTTCTTAACTGTTGGATATCATTATAATACATATAAAATAGGTCTATTATACTTTCAAAATGTTCTTCTATAAAATTAATTGAAATATTCCGATTTATAAGTAAAAATAATAAACCTAAAAGATGTACATATCTATGTGTATCTATATTGAATAAATTGTTTAAGTCTTCAATTAAATTTTCCTGTATATTATCTCTTATTCTAATAAAATCGTTTATACTAAATATTATATTATTTACACGATTATTTTGAGGGTTAATTCGAATATTATCTCTCTCATTTATATTATCGCCATCATTTATATTATCTCTCTCATTTATATTATCACCATCATTTATGTTAAAATTAACACGATTAATATTATCAGGATTGTTTTCCATACTTAAATATTCTTAAAATATATTAATTTAAAATCATTTTTTATAATATAACATGAGAACTTCAAATAATTTTAAATTAATTCTAAAATTGTCTTGTATATTACTTTTAGTGCTTATTTTATTTTCGTTAATGAATAAAGAAAAATTCACATTATATGGTGTAAATGATTTATATTGTGAAAACAAAGATTTAAAAAAAGCATATGGACCTACTATGTGCGTATACGAAGACGGAACATATAATTTACATACTAATTGTCGCTGTATTGATCCAATAACAGGTTATTGTAAAGAATGTTATCCAGAAGAACATAAACCTTTTGCTAGTTTAGTTAGTAAAAAAAAATTTAGGAGATTAATGAAAACTGGTCATTTATAAAAGAATTTAATAATATTTTACTAATTTATTATAATCAATATTAATCGATTCAAAATATTCAGTTAAATTTATAATTTTATGATTTTTTTTATCCATATAGTTATAAATTTCAATTAATAATGGTAATATATTAATTTTAATCTCTTTCGGTAATTTTAATATTAATTCAGATTTAAATTTACTAGAATTACTAATTTTTAATAATTTATTCATTAAAACAGAATACTGTATTTTAATTGGTGCACACGGTGCTATAAAATGATTAACATAACAACTATTTATAAAACCATAGTATTCATAACTTAAACTATTCTGATTTTCAAAAGTCTTATTATTAATATATTCTGCTAAAACTAAATTATTTAATGTTTCGTAGTATATTTTCAATCCATTTTTTTTCTTCTTAAATAGAGTTTGTAGATTATCATATAGAATACTCGGAAGAAAATGAAGATCATTTAAAATATAATTAATATTTTCTTCGACTGAATTTTTTTCAAATAATATTTTTTGAATTAAATCATATAATTGGTAATCAATATCTTTAGAAGATAATAATATTTTAATATCTTCTTCTTTAATAGTTAAATACTTACCAAAATCTATCTTTAATTTTGTTTTTTTATTAGGTATATATGATAATAAATTTTTAAGTAATTGATTTATAAGACGTATATCACCATTTGATATATTATATATATATTTTAGCCCATCATTATTTATTAAAAATTTATTTTTAGTACCTATATCAAATATATAATTTTCAATATCATTAAAAGATGGTTTTTTTAAATTAAATAATTTAACATTTTTATTTTTTCCAAAAAATTTATCAATATTACTTTTACATGTAATAAATGTTAATTTATTAATTTTACCATTTAAAATAATTTTTACAATAGTATTTATATTTTTTTTATCATTTACATAACTATCAATATCATCAATTAATATTGCAACTTGTTTTCCATACATTATCTCCAATATAGTTTGAAAACTATATACTTTCTTTAAATCTTCTTTATATTTATTTAAACTTTTATTTTCAAAATATGAAAAATCATTTAGTGTAACATCATTTAATTTTGAAAATAAATTTACTAATAAACTTTTACCTATACCGGTTTGACCTGTAAATATTACAATATATTCTTTTTTAGTTTTTTGATATTCTTCCCACCATTCCTTAAATTCATAAATAATTTTTTTATTACCAATGAATTTATCATAATTAAATGGTTCTTCCATTATTGATTATATAATTAAATGTTTAAAACAATTCTTTTTTAAAATAATTCATATTTTAGATTAATAAATATGTTTATTAGATTAATAAATATGTTTATTAGATTAATAAATATGTTTATTAGATT
>Ga0181379_1001049_pt1 | contig 13117 bp, 24 predicted proteins | sample 2SPOviralmetaG_FD_130115 | JGI IMG/M metagenome (GOLD analysis project Ga0181379, IMG submission 130115) | Marine viral communities from the oligotrophic San Pedro Time Series (SPOT) site, San Pedro Channel, CA, USA - 2 SPOT_SRF_2009-07-10 | ecosystem: Environmental > Aquatic > Marine > Strait... | reverse complement strand
TAATTGGTCGTAGAATCTCTTGTGATACAACTGGAGGAACTGATAACGTTTATATCGGTTCTGAAATTCAAGAGAATGTAACAGATAATTCTACTAATGGTAATGTTGTTATTGGACATGACTTAGAACTTCCCAACTCCTTAGACAGAAGTGTTTTGATTGGTAGCACTATGGATACTGCTGCCAATCCACCTACGGACATAACAGGGTCTGACATTACCCTTAGCACGGGTGACTTGATTCTGGGATATGGTAATAAATATCACGTCTTTTCATCTGACGATGGATCAACGAACTTATATTATAACAATGTTAATAAATTTGCTACCACTTCTGATGGTGTCAGAACTAGTGGAAGTTTGGTTGTTGATCATGGAATGACTGTCGCTGGTGTTGCAACATTTAGTGGAAGTGTATCTTTTGGAACTATTGCTGGGGCAACAAATGATCTTACACTCACAACTAATGATGGGGGTGATGAAATTTTACTTGATCAGTCAGCATCACATATTGTGTTTAAGACTAATAATACGACCAGAATGAGGTTGACTGGAACCACTGGAACTCTGCGATCAGGTGGGGGAACATTTCAATTCGAGGACAGTGCTGGTAACGTTGACTTGACAATCAATGGTTCTGGAATTTTAAAATCTGGAACCACTAGCACAACGTTCCAAGACTCTTCTGGTAATAATGACTTGCAGATTACTGGAGTTGGGATTATTCAATCTCCTGGATCTACAATGTCTCTGCGTTGCAATGGATCCACCACTCGTTTCCAGTTAAACAGCAACGGTGCTATTATCAATTCTAGATCATATTCTGAAGCTCTGGGCTCAACCAGAAGAGACTTATTTGTGAGATCTAACGGTCGTTTTGGATATTCTAGTTCTGCAAGAAAAACTAAAAAAAATATTGTTGGATTGACATCTGAGGGTGTTGAATGGATTTATGATCTAAATCCTGTTCAATATAATTATAGAATTAAAAATGAAAATGATGAGTGGACCGATGAAGCAGAAACTGAACTTGATTATGGTCTAATTGCAGAGGAAGTTGAACCAATCAACGTCGAACTCTGTGACTATGATCCAACTCCTGACGGTGGACAAGAACTTGCTACTGTTCACTATAAGAAACTAACAGCACCAATGCTGAGAGCAATCCAGGATCTTGCTGGTAAGGTTAAAGTATTGGAAACTGAGGTTGCTTACCTCAGGTCCGAACTAAATATTTAAAAAAGTATAATCATGTCTAGTAAAGCAAGAGAATTATCTAAGTTTTCTTTTGACATTCACGTCAATGAGGGTGCTGGTACTTTAGGTATCGGCACCACTGCTGATGTTGGTGATAGATTATACGTTGAGGGTGGTACTCAGATCACTGGTGTTGCCACTGTTCATAGTAATTTACATTGTAAAGATAAGGTTGGTATAGGAACTGATAATCCAGCAAAAACTTTAAGTATTTTATCATCACAAAGTGTGATGCTACAACTTGAGAGTACATCAACCACTGCTAGGATTGGATTTAAAGTTCCCAATACATCTAACTCTCCAAGTATAGGAGCAGCTGATGAAGAAGATCTTCAAATTAGAACTGGAGGATCAGAAAGACTTCGTATAAAATCAGGTGGTGCTGTCGGTATTGGAACCGATACTCCAACAACAGCACTTCACGTTTTTGGTGGTACATCAAATGATCAAGTTGTAACGATTGAATCTACATCATCATCTGGTATTGGTGCTCCAGACCTATCATTATTCACTAATGATCCAGCAATTCAGAATGGTCAAACCATTGGAGTTCTGAGATTTGATTCTTTTGATGCTGCTGGAACTAAGACAGAATATGCTCGTGTTGCTACTACAATTGTTGACACTGATGCAACTAACAAAAAAGCATCTGTTGTTATTCAAGCAAGAAAGAATAGCACTACTGTGAACACTGTCGCCACATTTGAGGGTGGCACTGGTGACATGAGACTTACGTCTGAAAGTGGTGCTGGACTCATTCTTGCAGCACCTAATGGTACATTATACAAAATCACTGTTACTAACGCTGGCGCTGTAAACGTCGCTGCTGCTTAATAAATAAAGGTAAAAAACGATGACACAGGCTAGGATTCTTGCTGATTACGCTTCAGGGATTGGTACTCAAGGTGCGACCCTAACGGTTGATGCAACCAATCGAGCAGTTGCCATCGGTACAATTAATGTTAGTGGAATTGGTAATACCACTCACACATTAACAGTATCAAGAGGTGATGGTGCTACAGATACCACCATCTTGATGAGAAAAGAGGCAGGTGGTAGTAATGCGGGTCAAATATCATTAGACAGTAGCACACTCAAAATTGAGTCAGACGAGACAGGAGAATATGAGAATAGTGCCATCAAACTGAGAGTTGATGGTAGCACCATGATGCATGTTAATGCTACTGGTCAAGTATCATTTGGAAACTCACATGATGGTGCTGATAGTAATACTCCATACTTGGTAGGTTATGGAACTGCTATTAGTTTTGATGGTGGTGGTTCTGTTGGCATCGCATCCACAAATCCTGATCATACACTATCAGTAACTGGTAACGTTGGTGTTCATACTCTTTATCAGTATTATCCTGCTGTTACGACTTCCTACCGTAGGAACCTAATTGATAATGGAGCCATGAGAATTGCTCAGTTAGGACTATCAACATCTGCTACGCTTCCTATTACCACTAGAACGGCAAATAACGGTTCTATGTGTGTTGATAGGTGGAATCTATCCAGCATCATGGATAATGCTGTTGGTATGTCAAGAAGTGCAGGTTTTGGTACAGATACTGGTCATCAATATGCTGTACATATTGATTGTAATGGTGCTGAGACTCCTGCTGATAGTGAATATTTTCTCTTTCAACAGAGATTTAATAGTAGAGATGATATTGAACCACTTAGATATGGTTATGCAAATGCAAAAGAATCTATTTTCAGTTTCTGGTGTCGTTCAAATAAGACTGGGACGTTTACAGTAGAAATTAGAAGCGTAAATGCTAGTAGAAGTTTTGTTAAAGAAGTAACGATTAACTCTGCAAATACTTGGGAGTTTAAGCACCACATTATTCCAGCAGACACTGATGCTGGAGCTGCATATCATGAAGATTCTAATACTGGAACAGATTTTGTTATTTCCTATTGGTTAGATAATGGATCTGATTACTCTAGTGGAACTCCAGATGCAACTTGGGCGGTGACGGATGCAACAAAGCGTGGAGCAACTTTTGGTCTGATGAGTAGCGCATCGAACTGGTTTGAACTGACTGGTGTTCAGTGGGAAGTCGCACATCCTGGTCAAAAATATCCATCAGAGTTTGAATACATGAGATTTGAAGAAGATTTGCGTGTGTGTCAGCGTTATCTTCAAACTTCATACGATTATGCTCCAGGAAATGAGAAAGTTCCTGGTCAAGTTACATCTCTTGGTGCCACTTATCATAGACACACTGCTTCAGATACAGTTTCTAATCGGCCGACAAGTGTGAGATATACTGTGCCAATGGCAGGCACTCCAGAAATCACAGCATATTCTCTCGATGGTAAAAGAAATAACGCATCATATTGTGCCACAAATTATGACCATTCTTCAGATGTTGGTGTTAGTGAATTCTCTAAAATAGGAACACAAGGTTATGGTGGCATCGGATTATCAGCAGCAAAAGATGCTATTGTTGGATGGCACTGGGTCGCTTTTGTTGACTAAACCATGTGACACTCTATAAAGTGTCCTATACCCCCCTTGCAGACGCTTGTGGGGGTCTTATAGTGTGTGTATGAACGACACGACCTAACCGCATGAAACTCTTGTTTGTTATTTCTGGTGTCTGGTTTCTCCATTGGTTATGTCTTATTCCCTTTCGATTACAGACTATTCTGGATACAAGCGGATCACAAGATCTGCTGTTGAGTGGTTTGTCAACAGGCACAAACTTAATCGGTATAAATTTGATGTAGATATTGTAGTGCGTGGTCTTATGAGAGAAGGTCTAAATGGTGCTTGCACTGTTATGGACAGCACATATCGTCCTCGTGAGTTTCTCATTGAACTACACTCTGGTCTTGAGAGAGAAGATTACATCAGCACATTGATGCACGAGATGTTACATGTCAAGCAATGGTTAGTCAGTGATCGTAAAGAACGTCGTGGTAAAAACTACTGGCACGGTAAGCTTATCGACCCCGATACTACCTATGAGGATGAACCATGGGAGCAAGAATCGTTCAGTAAAGAAGCACAACTATGTCAACAATTCTTAACACAGTATTGACAATTTCTAAAAACATGAATAAAATAACCTTTGTGGAGGTGCAAGAATAACTATGGGTTTATTTGATACCATTAAATCTTCATATGATCTTGGTCCTGGTTTTCAACGAGAGTTGCAAACTAAAGATCTCTATAATTGTTGTGCTCACTATTGGATTTCACCTATAGGACAACTATTTGAGATTGATTATAGTGGAACACAAGATTGGGAGGCAAATACAGAATCTAAACTTCCACTATTGAAACACACTCCCAACGGAAATCATGGTAGAGTTAGAGCTGTGAATTTGTTTAATACCATCACTGTGTATCCATCACTATGGGATTGTAAATATTCACCATTCCCTAGGTTGCAAATTCATTTTGATAGTGGTATAATTAAATCTGTATGTAACTGTACTGATTTAATCAACCCAAGATGCCCAACTCACGGTCGTAAATCTACAGCGTAAAATGTACGAAGAACAAGACTGCTACGATAAAGCAATCCAATTATTTGGAACCCGTGTTAGTATGATTTGTGCCATGGAAATGGCAAAAAAACTAGATGCTGAAACTGCTTATGCTAACATTAAGTATGAGCTCAAAGCACTCAAAAAAGTCCGAAAACTTTACCAAAAGAACAACAACTGTCATGAAGAATGTGAATGATGCGTACAAAGAAGTTTATGGTGACTATCCAAAATGTGGTTGCCGAAACTTTGCACGATTCAAGGAAGACTACCAGCGAACGAATCAATTAATTTTCTCTGCTGTTAGGAGTTACCAAAAACAAAACATTCATGACATAGAGACATACAAGAAGTGTCACAAAATTCTTGATGAACTGTATCCTGCTGCCTACTCTTGAAGTATCCTCCAAACTTCTATATTCTTGATTCTAAGCAACAATCTCAGGGTTTCTATTCTAACTGTGGAAACTATGCTGCTGTGCCGATTGCCAGGAGTAAACAATTCATGGTGATAGGACCAAACAAAGATGGCAAGTGTGTCCAGTTAAAGAAGTGTCGCACTAAGGAGACAGCAGTCAAATTTATTGCTAAGATAACAAAGAAGTGACATTGCTGTTATGATTGTCGAAGTTGAACCACTCTCAAACAAGGCAAAAAACCGATTTGCTAATGAAATGGACAAGATTACTGTCTGTGTGGTAGAACATACGGAGGAATCTTTCGGACAAAATAGAATGTTCTTACGTTCATTCAATGGTAAATACTTTTTCTGGATAACCGAACAAAGTGATATTAACTGGAAGGTTTTATCACATACATAAGTTACACTTTTCAACACCTATTTGATCTTCTAATGACATACACTGATGAACAATTTGCTAAACTAAGCGGTGCTTACGCTGTGAAAGTTTTGGAAAGCATGGATGAACAAGAACTATACAAGTTTGCATATGACATGATGCTTGATAGTTTTGTTGGCGATACTGCTGAAGATCTACGCAAGGAGATTGCACAAATTTATGATAACGACACGTTGAAAGAACTATGTGAAATCTGTGATCTTCCATTCGTTCCCGTTGATGAGAAAGACATTGAAGATATGGAGGACAAAATGGAAGCTTCCCTAGAAGAAGAGGGTGAAGAAGTTGATGCTGCCGATGTGGATATTGATGTTGAAAGTGAAGCAGTTTCTGAAAAATTTAGTGAGGAAGAAGTAAGTGAGTGAAGATCCTAGGTACAATGATCCTACATACGAGGAAAATTTTGATGAGTTTGAAGATTTTCGTGAAAACGAAGTTGTAAGTGTTGATCCTGTCCCACTTAAAGATGATGAACTCATTTCGTTATCTGAAGAGGAGCAAGATGAGATTTATCAGAGAGAAGAAGAGGCAGAAGATGCTGAGTCTTGGGATGAAGAATCACCATACACTTTGCCTGACTTTCTTAAAAAGAACCCAGAGAAGGCAAAGTTATACGAACGTCTGAAGATTCAAATGCACAACTATCCAGTTTTACTGGATGAGTTTGTGATAAAGTTTGTTGAATCTTATGTCAATGCACAATCGATTCAGCAAAATATGGAGGAGCTGAAGCAAATTAAGGACGACGATTTTCATGAAGACTTCTATGAAGATGAGGATCTGTTCTTATACTATGCTGAAGAAGTCTCTCCGCAGTTGTTGACAACATTCATTAAATCTATTGATGAGGGTGAATACTCAGATATTCAGGACTCTAATTGATACTATGTGACAGTTGAGGAACTGGTCTAGCACTCTTGACAGAGTGCTTTTTTCATGCCATACTATATTCATATCAGAGATCTTCATGCAACTGCGTCCCCATCAGCAACGGATTGTCGATCGTATGGTTGCTTATGACAAGGGTCAGGTAATTGTCCCCACTGGCGGTGGTAAGACAATGTGCATGATCACAGACACCAAGAATCGTTTGGATAGTATCAACAACGGCACCACCACAGTTGTTGTTGCTCCACGTATTCTCCTTGCTGAACAACTTTGCAGCGAGTTTATGGAGATCATTGATCCTAACAACAGTGACCCATATCTGCATGTGATGCACGTTCACAGTGGTGAAACTCACTACACTAGTACCACCAAGGCAGAAAAGATTCATCTGTATGCAGGTTGCGCCCGTAGTATGGGTGAGAATGTCATCATCTTCACCACATACAATTCTCTCCACCGTATCATGGAGGCAGATATTGAGGTCAATACAATATACTTTGACGAAGCACACAACAGCGTTAAGCGTAACTTCTTCCCTCCCACTGAGTTCTTTTCTTATGAGGCAGATCGTTGCTACTTCTTCACAGCTACGCGCAAGACTTCGGTCACTATCAATAAACCAGGCATGAATGATGAGGCAGTTTATGGTCAAATCATTGGCAGAGTTTCTGCTCCTGAGTTAGTCGAAGGTGGATACATCATCCCTCCCCGTATTCATGCACAAAAGTTTGCAATGCACACTAACTCACGGATGATTTCGTGTGAGACTGATGCTGAGAACGTGATTGACACCATTGAAGAGACTGATACCAAGAAGATCCTGGTTTGTGTGAAGACTAGCAAGCAACTTATGAACTTGTTTGCAGCAACTGATTTTGCCATGCAGTTGATCAAGCGTGGTTATTCTTACCTCTATATCACATCCAAGACAGGTGCAGTTGTCGATGGTAAGAAAGTCAATCGTGAAGAGTTCTTCAATACGTTGAATGCTTGGGGTCGCGATCCTGAGAAGAAGTTTGTTGTTCTGCATCGTTCTATTCTCTCTGAGGGTATCAACGTCAGTGAGTTGGAAACTGTCATCTTCATGCGTAACATGAATATCATCGAGATGACACAGACTATCGGTCGTGTGTTGCGTCTTGGTGCAGAATCTAAGACCTATGGGCTATGCGTTGTGCCTGTATATTCCACCGTTGGTGTTGCTACTGCGAGAGCATTGCAGACGGTTGTTGATACTGTATTCGAGAAAGGTGAGATGTTAGATAGTGTCGTCCGCCGCTAGTGTGCCAGTTGGCGAACCGTCTACCATCGCTTGATTTCTGTCCCATTCCATGCCATACTAACAGTATGAAAAACACACACATCGAACACCCCGAAGATCTTCTGCTTGACGGCAAAGATGCTGCTCTAAATGTCATCAAGTTCCTAGAGTTTACTCTTGAGGGTGATGTTGGCAACATGGCATCTGTCAAGTATGATGGTGCTCCCGCCGTTGTATTTGGCACGAATCCTGATAACGGTGAGTTCTTTGTTGGCACTAAAAGTGTATTCAACAAGAAAACTCCCAAGATCAACTATACTGTAGATGACATTTATGCTAACCACGAGTCAGAGAATCTTCGTCGTGTGCTAACACTTTGTCTGCAATATCTTCCTAGAGTTGATGGCATCTTTCAGGGTGATTTTATGGGTGAAGGTGGTAATGTGTCAACCACTCCTAATACTATCACTTACAAGTTCTTGAAACCTATTGATGAGCGGATCGTATTTGCTCTTCATACTCGATACCGTGGCGACACAATTGCGACCGCTGTTTCTGAACCTTACAACGGTCTTTGGTATTCTGATGATGTTAAGTTCCTGTCTGTAAATACAACTTACATCAAACCATCTCATGATCTCAAAGTTCTTGCAGCACATGCACGATATTTGATGCAAGATATTGTGTTCCCTGAGTTCAAAACTAAGGTTGCAAAAGCAAACGTCAAGAAGACAATCAACTCTTACATTCGCGAGGGTAGAGAGCTCAACGTCTTCGATCTTGCCAAAGATACTAACATTGACTGGGCATTCTTTGCTCTCTACAATCTCATCATCACGATGAAGAGTGTCGCAGCAGAGTCATACTTTGCTCGTGAGATGTGTGTCTGCCTGATTGGTGACGACCTTGCCAAACATGAGGGCATTGTTGTCAAGAATTGCTACGGCACATTCAAGATGGTTGACCGTCAACAGTTCTCCCGTGCTAACTTTAATAACGGACGATTTGCTATTGCTAACTGATGATTGAACTTCCCCCCGATTTTATTCATGAAGCACCAAAAGGATTTAGATACAGAACCGCTGAATTTAAGTCAAATGTTATTAGTATCTGGTGTGACCATCTTCACCATTATAATTACAATAGTGGCGCTCCAGTTAGCACAATCTGGGGGTTTTACAACACAAAGAAACGACAATACTTCGCACCAATTAATTCAAAGAAAGTTGGTGCGGTTGTTGACATAAACTCTACACTCCCACTAACAGCGATGAAACGTAACTTTATTGGTTTGGAGGTATTTTTTCAATGAAACAATTAGACAAAAAAACATCAAAAATGATGATGGAAATTCAACTCAATAACATCTGCAACATTCTTGGTGGAACTTGGCACCGACAATCTGTCCTTAATTCTATGGGAGAAAGGACGGAAAGAATCATCATAACATATCCCTCTCCAGAGGAAGATAGCCCTGAAAATGTATAAAACCCTTGTGCCACCTGCCAAAGTGGCACACGGTCGCTTGTGAGCACCCCAAAATCGTGTATATTAAGAGAGTCAAGGAAACGAACCCAATCCAATGCAACTCACAGCACAGCACGGTAACATGGTTGTTGATTTCTATCCCGTCAAGTATTCCGATGGAAGTATCAGCGAGCGTCTGATGTATAAGACAGTTACGTTTGCTAATGACATGCAATCTAAGTCTTATATCAATAAAGAATCATTTGAGAAAGAGGTTGAGAATCGTATCGAAGGTTACAAGTATGAAGTAACTGATATGCACCTAGAACCACAACTTTTCAACTCTGCACTGATTCAAACTCGTTGGTGATTGAAGCGATTAACTCACACTAATCGCTTCACATTCTTTACTAAATCTTTTCATCATGCTTAAGCAAAATCTTCTCAAAGTGATCAAAGAGTGTGCCGATGGTAAGGCACTCACAAAGATGGAAAAGTTTCAAGTTTTCTGCACAGTATGCGACAACATGTTATCAGAAGGAAGAATTACTCAAACTCAACATCATCGCTGGACCAACGTATTCTAACTCCTAACTAACACTCACTCACCTCATTCACTTCATCATGAATTACACTCTCAAGCAACTTCAAGACCGTGTTAACAGTATGATCACAGAATTGGGAGAAGATGCAGACTGTGCCGCATGGATTTATACCAAGAATGATTGTCATTTGAAGGACAAAGATGGTGAGGTTGATTATGATAATGTTGTAGAAGATCCTGCACTGATTGCACGTATCTTTGATGATGTAGGAAACGTTGATTACATCTATCAGGTCATTCAAGAGGCAGTGGATGAGGTTGTAGAGGAGCAATTGGTGCAGTATCAGCAAGAGTTAGTGGAGGTATCATGAGAGTTACGCAATACTTACTGAGTGGAATCTGTGTTATCATGGCTCTTACTTGCTACCTGCTATTCCTTGCCGAACGTGATAGTAAGATGATGAATTACTACGATTCAACTATTCAAAGAAAAGCACGATGACCTACACTAAAGAACAACTCATCGATGCACTTGTTCATGAATGGGACTATCTTTGCCATGACGATCCTGATCCTGATGATGATACTCCCGAAGAGTATCGTTTGAAATTAGAATGTTATTCATTGGATGAATTGATAGAAGAAACATCAACTGGAGAAGGTTACACATTAGAGGATTTTATGGAGAATCACGGATGAGTGTGCCAGTTGGGGAACTGTCCACTGATCTCCCCACAGGGGTCAAAATCGTGTATTATTAAAGAGTCAAAGGAAATGACACAACTCATGGGAACGATCACCAAAGCACAAGCACTCCAACAGTTCAAGTACAATTGGAAGGTAAGTGGATCATCAGATAAGGTCGCAAAACGTGAGGCATGGGGTATCTTCACTGATGAACTTTGCCGTGAGGGTTATATCACCATGAAGAAGTACGAAACTTGGTCAAACCCTTTCTGAAACGATTATGTCACTTATTAAACAACATCTTCACAACATGACCAACGATCTTAACACAAACCAAATGGACGAAACTTACAACGGTTGGCAAAATTGGGAGACTTGGAGTGCATCATTGTGGATTAGTAATGATGAGTTTCTATACAATACTGCGAAGGCATGTGTAACATATTGCGATGCAAATGAGACGCCTTACGATAAATTTGAACGTTGCATGATGACTGGCACTATTGGTAAGTTTCTTCGGAAAAATGGTGACGGTCTCGCATGGAATGATCCTGCAATTAATCGCGATGAGATGAATGAAATGATGGCAGAGCTCTGACCCAAAAAACCAGTTGGAGAACTGGCACAAGACCCCTAGCAATTCCCCCCAAAATCTGCCATACTATCAGTATGAACAAAACAAACTTCCGACTTACCGATCCCGCTTTCATTCAAGCACTGCGCGATCTTCCTGCCTTTCTTCTCAGCACTGATGCTGATCTCGATATGGCGTATGATTGGGTTTGCGAAATGTCTGCCCCATTTGTTAATGACCTCGCTGCATTTGATCTCTTTTATGATGTTTACAACGAAACATTTGATCAGGCAGCATGAACATTCAAAATCAACTTAATTCACTCACTATTTTCAAAACTATGCGTTACACTACACCATCAGGCAAAGAGTACATTTTTCCTGAGTCAATCACACGCGAAGAAGCAATTCAACGCATGGAAGAATATTCAAAGAAAGCAGAACAAGATGAGCGTTCTGGGCAACAACTATTCGATGACATGTTCGGAGGTTAATTGATGCGTATTGCTCTTGCCGCGATTATCATTTTGTGTGGTGCTAATCTACTCATTGAGTTGTTAGATTCATCCATGGTCGATGTTATTAAAGAAAGGAACGAAACGATCCAACGCCAGATCGATGCCATGTGACGGTCAGCAAAGTGGCACAGCCCCACTTGAAAAATGCCCTGATCTGGTTTATCTTATAGGAGTGGAGGGGACAGCACCTCTCTCGCCTCTTAAATCTTCTTCTTCTTTCATCATGCGTAAAATCGAAACCCAAATGTGTCAGGCAGTCCAATCCAACCAAGATTGGAAATCTGGTAACACTCAAGTCATCACGATTGAGGGCGTTAGTTTTGTCTATCTCCACGGCAATCAGATTGCAACTATCGATGAAGATAGCATGACAATCTATGATGGCGGTTGGCAGTCTAATACAACCAAATCCAGACTCAATGCCCTATGTGATTATTTCTGTGTTGCTGGTGAGGGTGTATACCAGAAGAATTATAAGTGGTATGTTGACAAACTCGTCGGAATGGCAGGACAAAGTAAAGTCTTCAACACTTTTGAATTCACCAATGGTTTCGTCTTTTCGTGATCAAAACTAAGAAAGAGTGGGCAAAAGTCTACTCTCAATTTTATACTCTTGTTCTCCTATTAATCATTTTATGAAGTACACAATTGTCAAATTCAAAGGACGTTGGGTGAAAGTATCAAATCAACTCTCTACACCATCCGAATGGATTACAGTTGTGAATAAGTCTTTAGTACGTTAATTCGTTCCCCTTATCTAACACTCACTTCATCCCAATCTTATGACAGCTCATCAACAATCAGTGGATCTCTGTACTGAACAATATGCAGAGCAATTAGAACGCTTAATTGATCAAGATCGTTTCGAGGATGCTGATGCTATCTTCTCTGAATTCGTCGTTGATCAGGTAGATCCAAACGATGGTAAATACGTGTGGACTTTTATTCAAGATTTAACAAATGATTGATCCCGTAGATCGTTGGTCCTGGCACTGTAAAGAACAGATTAGGATCATTCTTTCAGAGTCGGAAAACTTTAATGATGAAGATGTGATTGCTAATGTAGAAGGTTTTATGTTTGAAATGATTCAAGAGGAGGAATCAACTCCCGAACATCTGTCTGAAATCTTATCTGATATTGCCCTTAATATCGGACCTGATGCACATCTCCTTATGACTGATTGTTTAACTCGCGTTCAATCTTACCTCAGCGGAATGAATCAACGTGCAGAGAACATTATCATCAGAGGACCAGCAATCATCGGACAGACAGCATCAACATCTCTTCAAGATTATCATGCCGATAGCCCTAACTATCCTGACAGATTCTTGAAAGAGTGATACTTATGTCTGATACCCATTCCGAGTGTTACCGCCCGAAATTAAACGATTATGTGTTATGGAAAGATCGAAACTTAGAAGGTTGGGTGTACTTTGTAGATGAACTGTATGTAACAATCGAAATCAGAACAATTCCTAAGTCTCAACAAAGTCTGAAAGATTGTCATTTACATAAGAACAATCGTGTTTGTATTCTATGCTTCCCTCATCAATTCTCT
>Ga0181379_1001040_pt1 | contig 13167 bp, 15 predicted proteins | sample 2SPOviralmetaG_FD_130115 | JGI IMG/M metagenome (GOLD analysis project Ga0181379, IMG submission 130115) | Marine viral communities from the oligotrophic San Pedro Time Series (SPOT) site, San Pedro Channel, CA, USA - 2 SPOT_SRF_2009-07-10 | ecosystem: Environmental > Aquatic > Marine > Strait... | reverse complement strand
TGCCTGTTTTGGATCAAACTTCACACCACCGAACGGATCATAGTTCTCCACGTTATTCCAGTAGTCTTCGTTCCTGTTTCCACGTAGATCACTCTTGCTACTTTTGCCTTGCACTTTCCTTTTGCCTTTCATGTGATCCACGTATGCTCCTAACACGCTGTTGATGAACACATGATGTCCTTTGGCGCCTGCACCTTTGCCTATGTCCACCCCGTCGTTGGGTGCCACACGTTTGACACACTGCCAGAACAGGTAACTGTCATGCCATTCCAACTCTTTGAATATGGTGTCCTTGGTGTAAAGTTCTGTCCAGTACTGCATGAACTCTGTGATTTTTGGATGCTTCCTGTTGTAGCACACCCACCCGCATTCTGGATATTTTTCACCCCTGCCCAGGAAGTTCACGAGCTTGTCTTCAGGTAACAGTCCAGTAACGAACTCTGTTGTGATTGGTCGGAATGTGTATGTGTCAGCGTCTAACCATAGAACATAATCTGTGGTGATTGTTTTTATCGCGTGATCCACCGCAAAGGTCTTGTGTGCGAATCTCACAGCGTCCCATAGGAATGATCCTTTACCCTTATCATTTTTCCCTGCGTTGGGATCTCGTCTGACACCACCTGGTACTTCGTCCACTTCGCCGTTGGCCACAGGATCGTCCTTGTGTCTCTGTTTGAATTTTATTAATTCAGGATTGGCGTCTTCTATGTTGATAAATTTGATCTTTGGATGTTCTAGTGTTGGTTTCTCGCCTTCGTGGTATGCATACAGGGTAACATTGTCGGGCCAGAACCGAATATGGCTCTCCAACATCCTTTTAGCATATGCTGTCCATCTGTTTGGCGGGAAAGTTGTTACTACTGCTAGTGTGGGCATGACTTTATTTAATTTGATATTTTTCCTTCCAGTTTTTTACTTGCCACTCCGGCATCAGACGTTTGCCTGCTTTCTGTGACCTTCCTTGTGATTGAAGTCTTTCCTTGCCTATCTCTTGGTCGTAGACACTGGTCAAGTGGTCACTAACATTATCCATCAACCAATACCCGACGGGTACTGTCCATCCTGTTTTTTCTTTGTTGACTATGTATCCAGGTAAAAATTTTTCGTATGCTTTCTTTACAATATCTTTGGTGCTGTTTTTAAATTTGTGTTTTGATTTGATGTTCAAGCAATACTGCATGAATTTTTTTGATGCCAAGGGAAATCTACCCTCCATTCCATATGCCATGCCATAGTAATCGTTTCGTGCGAAAAATGACTCTGGAACCTGGGCAACACAGTCCAAGGCCATGTATGATGCAGTTGGGTCTGCCGGATTCCACAGTTCGTCACTGTAGCATTCTTCAAGTTCGTCTAGGAGTGTCTCATCATTGATTGGTTGCTCTGTCAACACATAACTGCCTTTTTTAACCCTTTCTAGCCATAGTTGTAAAAGTTCTCTCCAGGAGTTTGGTTTGTTTACACTATTATATAAGTTTTTATATTTTGGGTATCCACCAAACAGTTCGTCACCCATGTCTCCTGCCAGCGTAACTACTATGTCATTGTCTGCTAGATACTTGTTTGTGTAGCAATACATTGGATTGCTTGGATTGTAGTTTGGCTGTTCCATGTACCATACACTATCTTCCCACGCTGATAGATATTGGGACGGTGATATAACAACATCATGATGATTAAAATTTTGTTCAGATGCAAACCTTTTTGCTACTCTTGAATCACTATTGTAATCTTCATCTGCCCGCACTTCCGGGGTAATTCTGTTTGTGAAAGTGTTTACACTGTTCGTTAGTTGTTTTAGTTCATAGGCCACGACTGAAGAATCTAAACCACCACTCATGAACACTCCAATTTTCCTTTGTCCTATGGCACACTGCCTTACTGTCTGAGCAAACATTTCTTTGAGTTCATTTTTTGAGTAATCTTTATTGGCATTCGGTTTTATGTATATTCTTTGGGCACAGTTCAAAGTTCTCGTTTGCAAATCATACACAACTGTTTCACCTGGCAACACTTTTTTAATATTTGTGAACATGGTGTTTCTCAACGGATTCGTGCCGGTCCTGGTCATCATACTACAGGCAAGGTTATCAAGTGTTCGGGCGTTGGGCACAATGTCGAGCATGCCTTTCAGTTCTGATGCAAACACAAGGCCTTTGTCTATTTCTGCGTAGTACAATGGTTTAATGCCCGCATGATCCCTGCTCAGGGTAATTGTGTTTCCTTGCAGGTCGTAATAGGCAAAGCCATGCATGGAATCGATCTCATTGATAAAATTTATTCCATGTTCGTCCAGTCCCCATGCTAACAGTTCTGTGTCGCACCCTGTAGAATTTGTAAAATTTTTGTATTTTTTAACAAGTTCGTTGTAATTAAAAATTTCTCCATTGTACACAAGCCTATTGCCTTTTGGGGTCTCCCATGGCTGTTGAGATTTGTTTGGCTCGGCCATTATGCTCAGTAGATTATGACCAAGGGTAACATGGTCACTTGTCCATATGTCTGATCCGTCGGGCCCTCTGTGTTTACATATTTCGATATATTGTTTTATAAATTCGGGATCTTTGTCCGTGATACCGTATATGCCGCACATTACAGACCCAGTTTTGATTTGAACCTTTTGTAAACTGTGCCGTCTCTTATCTCTTGTATGCTCCACAGTTTATATCCTAGGTCGTATGCCCACTGTGTCCTGTCTGGCCTCTTGGGTGTTTCTATATCATTAAGATCCTTGTTACACACTTCCCAACACAGTGCAAGGTCTGATGTGCAAAAAGTTGGTATTCCCCTTATGCAACTGTCAACACTGGCAGTGGAGTTATGCGTTACCACAGCGTGTGCATTTGCTATTGCTTCTTGAAAATTGAATCTGTAAAACTTCTTTTCATCTCCCGCAAAATGTTGATGTGTGTACTGAAGTTCAACATCATCTGGAAAGTCATCCTTTCGTGCGACAATGGATGCGACATGGTTTGGATGCGGACGGACTATGAACTTCCTGCCAGTGGCAGGTCTTAGCCTTTCATAAACTTTGTTGAACCATTCTATGGGATCCAGCTCGTTCATGCTCCAGTTGTCCTTGGGTTGCAGTACAAATATTATGGGATCGTCTTGGTTAGACTTACGCCATGGTTCGTACTTCACTTTGAATTTTTTTACCATCATTTCCCAACGATCGCTTGGACTGTTGTCAGATAGAAAGTCACCGTCGTTCATTGGTGTGTACAAAGACACCCTGAAATGATGATCAGGTGATGTTGACACATTGCCAAAACTAGATAAAAGTCCTCCATCAAACGTTATCAATGGAATTTTCTTTTCTCTACAATTATTGGCAAGTTCCCTACGTCTGCCTTTGGTGTGATGCATCTGCTTGTCGCCACCATAGCCAAACATTGCCGCCATGGGTGCAGTGGGATTCATCTCCCCTTCCACAGTTGGTCCGGACCTGTTCTCATTGACTATGACTGCTTCATCGCCCACGGCCTCTATGCCTTCCTTGAGATGGTAAAGCAATTCGTAACTGTTGCCACGTTTACGATCCTTCACGGTCCTTCTAAATATCTCAACTTTCATTTAACATTCTCCATGCTGTTCCGTTGGCCATTTCTTGTAGTGTCCAATTATTATACGCTAGACTTGAGAATAATGCAATCCTGTCTCCGTATTTAGGTGTTTCTATTTTGCTGAAATCTGTCTCAGATATGGGAGCGGCCGCACTGTTGTTGGGATCACAGAACACAGGAACACCATTGGCCAGGCTGGCCACCATTGTGTTAGAGTTGTAGGTCACTGTTGCATGGTAATCGCCCCAATTGATATTACCTTTGTGTATGGTTGGCCTATCCACTTTTACCGTTGCACCCACGTGATCTATTTTTATTGTTGGGTTGTATGGTTTTTCCCTTACGTCTATATCTCTGTCAGTGTTTTGTTTAAGAATCTTTAATGTGTCAGACAGCCAGTCAGTGGCATGAAAAAAGTTCGCTATTGCATTGGTCGGCGGTAGGACAAGAATTTTCTTACCCTTGTTCCATGGTTTGATGCCTTGTTTGAAATGTTTCTCATATCTGTCTGTTGGCCTTTGTTGTAGTATGTTCTGGCAGTGTTTGTTCTTGGTTATACGTAACCAGTGCGGACTGTCATGTGCATTCGTGAAATATCCATGGTCTATGAAATAGAAATCTCTGTGTTCTTTCTCACACCATTTGTACACCTCACCGGACCCTGCCAGTATGCCGTACATGGACAAATTCTCTTTAGGTAACGATTTTAAATCTCTAAATTGATATACTTTACCCTTTCCAGATCCATTGACGAAAGCATCTACATAACGCTGTGTCCGTGGTTTAGTGGTGTGTATTCCTGACAACATTATTTTCTATTTTCCTTCACTTCGAACATCTTACGTCTGGCCGCCCTGTTGAATTCTGCAATTATGTTCACACTCCTCCTATGTAGCACAGCATCTTTCCTAGACGATACACTGTGTACGCACCTTGTGGAATTGTTACAGAATACAACCAGTGTGTTTGCTTTGTAAGGAATTGTCTTCACAATTTCACCTGCTTTTTCTTTTACTTCTCTACCGCCGTTTTTATTGACTTCAGTGATGTTGGCATAGGTTTCGTGTATCTGGAATTCCCCACCCGTGCTTTGATCCTCTTTGTATGGCATGTAAAGTAAGGCCGCGTATATCTCTCTAGGGTTGTCTATGTGTGCGGTCCTTGAACTGAAGTCGATGGGTTTGTGCATCACTGTTTGACAATCAGTTCCTATCTTGTCGTCGCCTGTGTCCCACCCTCTTGGACTCAATGTAAGGTCATCAACGTGGGGGACCAATTCGCCAAACACTTCTGTCATTTCTTTGTAAAACTCCATCGAAGTGTGGTACTCTGTGAATTCCTTCCATATATTGGAAACTTTTCCCGGCTTCAACATCTCATCCGCTTTCAGCCTGTAACATATACCCGAATCAAATGGCTCTGTGGACAGCAGTTGTTCTTTGGGCCACTCCTTGTCGAGTTGTTCGTACACATCTTGGGGCAGTGCGTCCTCGATCACAAAATGTGGATAAGGCTGTAGTATAAGTTCGGGATTCTTCTGTAGCACCGATAGGTTCATTCTAGGTGCTCCATGATCTCAGGAATGTTTATCTTGAAGTTGATCATGTCACTGAATCTTTTCACACCCTGTAGTTTGTTTCCTTTCTCTCGTGGTATCTCCACAACATCTGCCAGGTAAAGTTTGTGTTCCAGGCCTAGGTTGTGCGATAGTAATGGATACACTTTCTTGTGAAGCATGTTCCTGTCTTGTATCTCTATGACTTTCGTTCCGGGCTGACACCATAACAGATTGGTCATGCCCGCACCATGGGCCGCCAGCACGTGTGATGCTTCCGCGAATGTTTTTATTTGATCCTTTATACTCAGGTTCTCCAGTGTCACGGTCTCCCACCCTTTCAGTTTCAACAACAACTCGTCGGAGTTCACCATCCTCCTGGACTTGGCTCCGGGTCTCAGCACGACTACTTTCCTATGAGGTTTCACCCCTTTTATGTTGGTCAAACCTTTGAAATGTCTCAACCAAGGGGCAAGTGCTGGGGTCGTGATACCGTCCCTCACGTTGCTCATGCTGGGTACTATGAGATGTTTGAATTGCCATGTCTCATTTTTAGGCATCGTGACTATTTTTACATCTGGGAAAAGTTCTTTACACACCTTTTCAAGATACGGACTGTGATTGGCCAATACAAAACAGTATCTAGCGAAGTTAGTGGACCATCTTTTCTCTAACAGCCTGAACTTGGATATTACATCGATCCAGATGTGCCATGGGTTTCCTTTGCTCTCGTCGTCTACTGGTAACCACACGTATGTGTCTTTCTCGTGGAAAAATTCAGTGACAGGCGGAAGATCTAAATCAACATTGTCATCCCACTCTGTCCAGAGTTTGTGGCTCTTGTGTGATTTGTGTCTGCTCTTGTGTGTCAGTTTCCAGACATGATCCGTTATCAATTTGTTTTCCCTGGTCAACAACAACGGGCAAGTATGCACTTTACAATTATGAAACTCCGCCACGAATGTTGGTAAACTTGTGAAGTGTGGATCGATAGAATCATGATAGGGCACGGTGTAATTGTATTCTGGGTCCACCGTGTCCCAACGGTCGAGGAAATACTTCAGCGAGATTATGTTTTTTGCTAACATTTATTTAATAATTATGTTATAATACACTACTATGTTTTTATTTTCAAATGGTTGCAGTTTTCTTACAAGTCGTCCCAAAGACGGTGTTGACACATTTACCACAAAAATACTTGCAGAAAAATATAACATGCCTTTGGTCAACTTTGCTATGGGCGGCAGAGGAAATGACAGGATTAGTTTCACTACCAAGGTGTGGCTGGAACGTCACAAACGTGATAAGCACTTCGCTGTCATAGGTTGGTCCAGTGCCAGCCGAAATGACTACGTTACCAACGACGGACATAAAAAAGGCAGGATGCCTGGAACTGAACTTACATGGCGTACCTGGAAAACTCTAGACAATGTCAATTTCGTAAGGAAAAACACAGGTTGGGATATTGAAAATAATATGACAATGCGATTTTTAGACAGTGTTTTTGATCTGCAAAACTATTTTGAAAGGAAGAAAATACCATACGTGATGTATAATTCTCTGCCAAATGATTTTGGGTCTGACACCTTTGATTTCAAAATTATCAAAGACTCCATAAACATGAATAGGTTTTTTAGCCCTAATCTCAGTCAATACGAATTTATTTTAGACAAAGGAATGATAAGCAGTAAAAGTGATCCTCATCCATCGGCAGAAGGGCACAGGCAGTGGGCTGAACAACTTATAGAATTTATAGATGCTAACAATCTACGCACCATATAATAATAAAAACAGCAAGGCATGGGAAGTGTTCAACGGTGTTGAGAAAGCATGGCCTGATCAGATAACAAAATTAGACAACGCAACAGAAACAGATCCTGTAAGCAACAGCATGTTTTGGGGGTTCGTTGGCAACAACAGAGAAATGGTCAAGAAGTTGGAAGCACGTAACCACAACTACTGGTTCACCGACACACCTTACTTTGGAAGATTTGACAACAACAATCTAAAACCTGATAATCACTATTGGCGTGTGTGCAAGAATGCCATACATGTTCCTTATATTAAAAATTGCAAGGCGGACAGATTTGAGAAGTTTGGAATGAAGATCAAAGCACCAAACTTTGCCGGCAAATACGTTTTAGTGTGTCCTAGTAGTGAAGGCATACACAACTACCTCGATCGTCCAGACTGGACAAACGAAACCATAGAACAGATCAAGAGATACACTGACAGACCTATCCGACTTCGACACAAGCCTAGGGGCAGGGGTACATCAGGACCAAGTGAAGCAAAAGTACCCCTATCAGAGGATCTCAAAGAAGCATGGTGTGTCGTTACTAGTTGCAGTATAGTGGCCGTGGAGGCCATGTGTGAGGGAATACCTGTGTTTTGTGACAACAAGAGTTTCGCAGTGGACGTAGGAAACGTGGAACTAGCAGATATAGAGAATCCTTACTACGGGGGACCTGAACCATGGCTGTACAGCCTTGCCTATCAACAGTTTACACCCGAGGAGTTTGAAAACGGTACAGCAGTAGAAATATTAATGGACAAGGGACTACTGTGAGCATAGAACAACTTTCCGATGGTCTATGGGTTCCGTCTACTGATGCACAGATAGAACAATGGCGGGAGAAAGGGTATCCTTATATGCAGGACACCTGCCTCAATAGATTTACAGACTGGTGCAAGGGGCAAGGCAAGGAGTTTGATCTAATAGTTGACGTGGGAGCATGGTGCGGTACATGGACATTATCTATGAGACAGTATGCAAAAAAAATTCATTGCTATGAGCCTAATAATTTACATTATGGCTGTCTTGCAAGGAATATTAGTGCATATGATAATATTGAATCATACAACCAAGCACTAGGCAATGAAGATGGATATGTAAAATTGACAGAAGAAAGTGCCACTCAAAATACCAGAGTGTTACTAGAAAACGGAGAAACAAAAATTAATAAATTAGATTCTTTAGGATACAATGCTATAGATTTAATCAAGATAGATGTCGAAGGTCTTGAAATGGAAGTTCTCAAAGGTGCAGAAAAAACTTTAGAAAACGTTGAATACTTAATGATCGAATTAAATGGCAACAGTGAAAGATACGGTAGCAGTAAAAGAGATATTAAGGAACACTTGAAATCTTTAGGGTTCAAGGTATTAATTAAAACATGGCCTGACATTGTTTATTGTAAAACATGATGTACGAATATCTAAAAAAATTAAAAGAGGAGAGCAATTTTATACCAAGGAAGATCCTAGACATAGGTGCTAACATAGGATTCTGGACAAAGACGGTGAAATTAATATGGCCTGATGCAGAATATACCTGTATAGAAGCAGGGCCAAAATATGAGAAACATTTGAAAGAAATTGCCCACAAATATCATATCGCTGTTCTTGGAGATAGCAATAGAGAAGTTAAAATGTATCTACGAGAAATTGACAAAGGAAATAAAAAGAAAGTCACATACACCAAAGGCTCAACAGTGTTTAGTATTTTTAAAGATTTCGAGACTCGGCAGATGCAGACCTTGGGCGAATTGGTTGGTAAGGATGAACAGTTTGATTTGATAAAACAGGACGTGCAGGGTGCTGAGATAATGATTATGAACGGTGCCCCTGACATATTCACACGTGCCAAATACGTGATACAGGAAGTAAACCTATACAGGGATAATCAGTTTCCGGAAATGCCCACCGAAAATGAAATGGACGAATACATGTTCGAACTAGGATTCAATAACAGTGAAGTAATCGAACAAAAACCAAACGTCGATCAGATAGATAAGATTTATTTTTAATTCTACGAACTGAATAGATTTATTAGTTCTTTCTTCCAGTCATCCGCATACTCACAGTCTCGGTAGCCGTCAAACCATGGACCACCTTCTGTGTAGTGCAAGATTTTAGGTGTGCCATCCCTTGGCTCTTTGTACCATCCTACCAACCAGTTGTACTCTGTGGGCATTGAACCTATCTCATTGTCTTCCAGCCAACTGAACCTGTGTAGAAACTTTGGTGACTCCTCGTTTAGTAATTCTGGTGTGAGAATTTTATTCTTAGGGTGTTCACAATTCCAAAGCACCATGCTAGACCAGTTCTTCCTGGGATAAGATGTCTGTACCTGTCCGTCCATCTTGGTTGTTTCTTTTGGTGCATAATCATGTTGCACTACAACAACAGCCTTGCTTGGATCACAATATTTCACAAGTTCACGGCTTGGAATCTTCCAAAGGAAGTCACAGTCACAGAACACCGCCCAACCTTTGAAGTCATTCATGTATGGCACGAAGAACCTAGTGAACGTGAACTCTGTTGATGCCAACTTGTCCACTGGTCTGGTGTAGAGTCCTTGGTCTCGCATCTGTTTTTGCTTTAGTGGGATTACTTCTGCTGATGGGTCTCTACGCTTGATGCTGTGCTCACACACTTGGTATGCTATGTCTTCTCTGCTGTCGTGCCCTACGTAAATTTTCATTTTCTTCCTGATACTATTTGGTGTATGTCTTGCCAATTACTTACACGGATGATGTCAGGATGATTTAGGCCTTGATTGTATGGATGGTCTATTAATATAGGCTTTAAACCGTATTTGAGCCCCAGTACAGCGTTCTTTGGCTTGTCCTCGACCCAATATAGTCCGGTATCATGGAACTCCGCTAAGGCACTGTCTTTGTCTGCTCCTGTGCCCAGTATATGGTAATTTGTGAATATATGATCTCCAAACAGTTCTCCCAATCTCTTCTTACGTAATTGCTGTCCCGGTATGTCCGATGTCTGCGATGTGATAGGTATGAATGTCCACCCTTCGGCGGCCATCAGTTTGACCCATGTCTGTGCTTCCAACATTGGTCTCTGTGTACTCATCCAAGCACTCCTGTTGAATTCTCTTATCTCTTGTCTGATTGTATCTTTGCTGACTCCATACCTGGTTGCCATGTCATACTCGTCCAGCATGTCTGGTAATTGTTTATAGGGATAATACCTCGTCCCCCTTTCATCAAAATATGATCTCAGCGACATCCATTTAGAGAAATGGTGTTCCCATTCTAGTAGCACCCCGTCTACGTCTGTGAGTATTATTCTACTATTTGATGTCTGCATCTTCCATTCCCGCAACCCTCAGTTTCACAATGTTTGTGATCTGCCATTGTTTTTGGTCCAGTCCTTTAGTGATGCCTAGCCATTGATTCCTTATCAGTGCAAAGTCATTTATAATTTTATCCATGTCAACTACATCGTCCTCACCGTCCACATACTTCTCTGCGTCTCTGCTGGACAGTGCTCTGTTGTAGTTTTCTAAGTATTTCCTGAAGGTCTTTGATCTCAATCTACGTAATTCAATGTTTAGGTATTCTAGTATTGCTTCAAGTTGTTGCAGTTGACTGAATCTTTCTTCAACTATGCCTGGTAGTGATGCACTGGCTCTCTCTAGGTTACCGTATATCTTGCACTGCTTCTTGGCCTCTAACAATTCCTTGTCGAAGTATGCCACGCAGTCTGGTATCTTTGCTAGGTTCCTACTGACTTCGTTGTACCAATTAATCATCTTCGCCGTATCCGTCTGACTCTTCGTCTTCCTCGAACACAGTGGCAACGGCTTCTTCTAACTTGGGATCGAGCTCTGCAGATCCTTTGAGTACATCATGTCCTACACCAATGTCCTCTAGGCTCTTAATGAAGTCTATCGCACCATCTAATTTCTGCCTCTCCGGAATGTAGTGTGTTTTGGAGTTCCATAACCTTTCAATATCTTCATGTGTAAAATCTATCATTACTCTTCTTTTTTACTTTTTGTTTTTGTTTTTGTTTCTACTTCGATAGGGGCATCTGTATCTTCTACTTCTGTAGGTACCTCTTCCGTGAACTCTGCCATTATCATATCTAATTTATCACCTACCCATGCTTTCCTGAATTCAATGTGTTCTTTGCCTGCCTTATCAATATACTTCAGTCTATTTCCTGTTTGAACCAGCAGTCCTTTCCTCTCAAACAAGTCCACCAGTCCACTGTATGGATCCATGCCAGTATCGTAAGGAATTTTTACTTGTACGCCTTCAAAAGGTTTAGCATATCTTGTCTTCATGACTTTACAAGCGGCTCTTATACCTCTTACGTCAGTTACTTTGTTTCCTTTTTCATCTTCTTTCAATTTAAGTTTCTTCATTGCGATAACAATAGAACTTGCATAGATAAATCCTTGTCCTCCTGATATCTTATCGTCAGGATCGAACATGTCCTGTGATGCGTATGTGTGGTTGGTTGCTATAAGTCCCACGTTCCAACTACCAAACATGTTGACACAGTTTCTCACGAGTGCTGTTAAGGCCTTAGGTTTTCTACCCAAGTCACCTTTCATGTCGCCCGCTTCGAACTGATTAACATCTGTTGGAGTAAGCATCATGCCTAAACTGTCAATGACAAATAGTACTTTAGGTGCACCCTCTTTGTTGTCTGCGTGTTGCTCTTTGTAACCTTTCATAAACTCTGAAACAGTCTTTGCAACATCATCAACCATTGACATACTTAATTTTAAAAGTTTGTCTTCTGATGTGTCCACTTTCAATGCCTGTAACCATTTCTCATCTAGTGCATTCTCTGTGTCAATCAATATAACAAAGATGCCTTGTTCTTGTGCATTCTTGATTATGTTACCTGATGCTATGTAACTTTTTCCTGCTCCTGACTCGCCTGCAAGTACAGTTACTTTTCCTAACGGAATTCCTTTGTTGAAATCACTGGTCATCAAATAGTTCAATGCGTAATTTCCTGTGGATATCCAATCTGTGGGATCGCTGAATCCTATGCCAAGTCCTTGTATAGACTTTGTTATACTTTTTCTAAATTTTGTTGCGTCAAATACTTTCGTCATAATTTTGTCCTTTGTGTCATCTATTTTAGCATACCTAGGCCCTAACGTCAATGTCAGGGCCATGGTAAAATGTCAGATTATTTTGCTTGTCTTGATCTAATCAACTTCAAGATGTCTTCTGCTCTCTTGGCACTGTCACCTGCCGGAGCCGCCGTTGCCGGAGCCGCCTCAGGTTGTGGTGCTGGTGCACTTTCCGTAACCGGAGCCGCTGTTGGTGCCGCTTCTGCCACTGGTTGTGCTGGAGCCGATGCTGTTGGTACTGCTACCTGTGGTTTACCTTGGTAAGCCACGCCCGCTGGTCTGAAGTACTGTCCATACTGCTCAAGATCATAAGCCTCACCTTCCACAGATTTCGCAAATAGTTCTGCGATTATCTTAACCTCTGCTTCTGTTGGCTCTTTTGGTCTGAAGTCACCTAGGTTATGTAACCCGTGTGTGTCGATCGCGGCTCTTTCAGCCTCGTCCAACGGTCTTTCTCTTCTTGACCATTTCGATGTTGAGTAGTCTGCATAACCACCTTTTGTTGTCTTAGTGATCCTGAAGTCCACACCCTTCAAGTAATCAGTTGGCATTTCTTCCATCTCTGGATCCATAAGTGCTCCTCTGATTATGTTGAAGATTTGAGGTCCAATGATGAATCTTCTGATTGGATTCTCAGGTGTTGAGTCCTCTGCTAATGGATTTGTTGTGACAAAACCTTGGAAAATGTAACTTTTCTTTTTCCAATATTTTCTGCCCATGTCTTCCATGCTCTTGTCTTTGAACCATGGTCTAACTTCTGTTAGTACTGGACAAGTCTTGCCATACATCTCCATGCAAGGTACTTGCACTGTAACTGGTCTAGAATCAGTCTGACCTTTTATACCCGCAAAAGGTAATTTGATCATGTTTCTTTCAGTCCAGAAAAATGTGTTATTAGTATCCTTATCCGGTAAGAACCTAATGACTGCTTCTGAGCCTTCGTTTATATTCCAGTGTGGGTAGATGGCGTTGTCTCCGCCAGTGTTGGAAGTGGAGCGATTCACTTCTTGAGATTTTAACTTCGCTCTTATTTCAGCCAATGATGCCATAATGTAAGCCTCCTTTATTGTGCCTATGTTTGTTTTAGTTTGCCTAAGTGTATATTAGACATATAGTACATAATATACAACTATATTTATCAGTTG
>Ga0181379_1001034_pt1 | contig 13183 bp, 13 predicted proteins | sample 2SPOviralmetaG_FD_130115 | JGI IMG/M metagenome (GOLD analysis project Ga0181379, IMG submission 130115) | Marine viral communities from the oligotrophic San Pedro Time Series (SPOT) site, San Pedro Channel, CA, USA - 2 SPOT_SRF_2009-07-10 | ecosystem: Environmental > Aquatic > Marine > Strait... | reverse complement strand
TGATACTAGCTGTCCAGCCAGATGCGAATGAGAGGTTATATATATGGTTCATAGCTAACAGTATAATTATTTTTGTGCGATTGTCAAGACCTTTTGGAAAGTTTCTTCCATTAATCTTTGCTCACTGCGTCCGTAGATAGCCCCCCAATTCTTGGCAGGGATCGCAGGGTATAGCTTGCGCTGAGTGTTGTAGCTAGACTGAGTGAGGTGGTCGATGACCGAATCTATTTCTTTATTTGTTATCATGCCTTACAGTATAGGGAGGAATCGTGTGGCGTCAAGCCCTAATAGCAAAAAAATTAAAGTTTTTTTATACAAACACCCCTCCCCATTGTCAAAACTTCTGGGCGCAGATATAACAAAACAAGCGGGGGGGAGGGTTTTATCAATCTCCCAACCCAAATTCACAATTGGAAATTACTTAACTCGAAAAAAAATCCGAGCCTTATTTCTATAGGGGTAAATGTTTATTTTGGGGCTAGTATATTAGCTGACTGATTAAAAGACCAGTTGCTGTTCCACAACAAGCTCCTAACGAATAGGTTATTTTTTCGCTTAATTTAGAGAAGGCAATACCTTGTATGTTAAAACACCATACAAAAGATATAAGAAACCCAACAATAATAGCTCCTATAATTTTACCGTTAGCTATCTGCCAAGTATTAAGGCAGACTAAGGTTACTTGTAACCAAGCGTATATGAATCTTTTTATATTTTTATTCATTTTTAAAGTCTAGCTCCACCAGGAATCGAACCTGGAACGCAAGATTAGAAATCATGTGTTATATCCGTTTAACTATAGAGCCAAATTGCCATTTACTAGCTTAATAAAGTCAACAAATTCTTGGTGAGTCATATCTCCTTTTGCTTGATTAGCTTCTTTGGAAATAATTTGTAAATTTTCTAAAGTATTTTCTCCTCCCCTAGAGCGTGGGGTGATGTGGTCATATTGATATTCCTCTGGGCGAGTCCAGCACAAAGTCTTTCTAGTATATCTACAAGTAAAGGTGGTATTAGATTCTGTTATACCATATTTTTCTTTAACATACTTTATTTTAGTTTTTTGTTCCATTGTATCACATTTGTGGTGTTTTGAGAAATTCTTTAATCTATTCCTATTAGTAGCATGAGCTTCTTTGAATGTCAAGTCTTTTATTTTTATTTTTTGTTTGTTTTCTGTTTTGGAGCAAAAGAATCTAGATATGTTCCTACAATTCTTAATTTCATAGTCTGGAATTCTTTTTTTTCTATCTTGAGCTTTCTTCAGTTGTTTGTCTGGATCTAAGTGCCAGCATACAGTAGATCTAGCACAACGTAGCTCTCTAGATATCTCACCTTGATTTAAACCCTTGGAACTTAGTTCTAGTATTTTTTCCTTAAGCATTAAACATATAATGCATAAAACCCCAAACATGTCAACAAAAAAGAGCCGCCCCAAATTAATAAGGCGACTCTAGCTCATTTTCTATTTTAATTAAGCAGCTTTGTCTTTATTTGCCCTCCATTTGTCAGCATGAAGTTTGCTCCAAGAATCTTGGGCGCTTTTCATACCAACGTCATGACCAGCCCTTTCAGACTCAAACCACTTATGTTTTAGTATTTCTAATTGTTCAGCCTTATGCAGTGTGATCTCATACGCGACTCTTAATCCACTCTTCTTTGAATTACGATTGTAATAAGGGGAAGCCATAAAAAGAATTGTTGAGATACCCACGCAAAACGTAAGCCAAAGGGTTCCATATGTTAGTAGTTCCATAACGGCATATATTACAGTATGAATCATGCCAATGTGAAATAAAAAACAAAAAGCCCCGAAAATCCTGGGGATTAGGACTTTCGAGGCAAAATGTGTTACGACCGATAGCAAACACCAGCCACGCGGTTAAGCCTATGGCGGTAATAGTGTTACACAAGAATTTTTAAAAAAAGAAAAAAAATTTTTAAAGGGAAAAAGTGTAAAATAGTTTATGTTCGTAGGTTCGGAAGACGCAAAGGTAATAATAGAAGGTATAGCAATCACTGGGATTACTGATATATCCTTTAATAGCAATATCCAAGAGTCGTCTGTGGTTTTACTAGCCGAAAGAGGAATAAATAGAAAAGTAAATAATGGACACACTGTAGAGTGCAAAATCTCTAAGCCATATTTAGGTCAAGACAGACTGCAAGAATTCACTGGAATAAATAATTTATCTGGGCAGTTTATTTATGGAACGAACGCATTGGATTTTAATCAGGGAATTATTTCTTCATATTCTATATCTGCGGATACGCAAAGTTCTCCTAAAATATCTGTAAGTATGAAAATATTTGGAGATTTTAAACCAGCCACAACCATACAAGCTGGCGCATCAGACTACGGATTTCAAAATTTAGGGCCAGAGTCTACATTTATAAATGTTGAGAACAGAACCTCTATTTTGACAAATTTTTCTTACAAGGTTGATTTCAAAGTTAAACCAACTTACGAAATAAGTTCAATAAAATCTACAACATCTAAAATATTATCACCCATAGAGTACTCCGCATCAGCAAACATGTTAATGGACGAACAAGAATTTGTTGATATAACTGGTTTGATGGAATCAGAAGATTTTGATAGAAACGTAACATTCAATATACAAGATGAAAACTCCATCCCTTTAAATACATACAATATACCGAATGCCAGCATAAAATCACAATCAGCGAGTGTGGCAGCTGGAGACTTAGTTAAAATGTCTGTTACATACAAGGGGCTGGAGATAAATGTTTAACGAGGCACAAGAAAGTAATATAATACTTCAAGGTGTTCTTTTAACTGGGATAAGAGACATTAAATTTGATTCTTCGGTGAAAGAAAGTTCGACGAAACTATTAAGTAATCAAGGCATAAGAAGAAAAATTTATGGGCCCCAAAAAACTACCTGCTCATTTTCAAAACCCTACAATGGCCAAGATTTTATTCAAAGCTTGACGGGCGTATCTGATTTATCTGGTCAATTTATATATAAAAATAATGCAATAAATTTTTCAGATGCAGTGATATCTGATTATACTTTAAATTTAGATGAAAACGGTTTTGGTAAAGTAAGCGTAACTCTACAGATATTTGGAGATACAAAACCAACAACAAATTTAAAATTGAGTAGTGCGGTTCAAGATTTTCCAATATTAAATAGAACCCCGAAGATGACTCATTTTAATTTAGATGGGAAAAGTTCAGCAGTAAAACAAATTAACTATAATGCCTCTTTAAACCCTAAAAGCTCAAATATAATTGGTAGCATAAATTCTTCTAATATACATTTTGACTCCCCCGCAGTTCATGAGATATCTGCTGATATAGAGATTTCAGGACAAGAGGTAGAGGACCCAACTGGTTTTGTAGATAATGATAAATTAACAAAAAATATAGACATCATATTTGCGCCAGAAGAAAATAAAGCGAACATTGATGCGATTCTAGCAATACAGTCTTTAGTCAAATCTTTTGAATCTAGTGGACACAAAGTAGACGATTTTGACTTTTCCATGGGTTCGTGCGCCTACAATGCGTTTCAATTTCCTAGGGCTTCGATATCTAATCAAAATTTAAATGTGAAAGCTGGAAATACAGCCCAGATAACAAATCAATATAATGCGTACAGTAATACAAAAAAAATAACAGGATCGACTCCACTTCCAGGCGAAAATATATCATGTGGCGACCATTTAAAAAAAGTACAAAACAATTTTGCTCAACTATTTGATAGAGTAAATAATATTCTTTTTACAAACGAGACGGATCTCGAAGCTAGTACAATTGGGCCGACTGGAATTATTGATTTTACGGTATTCAAAAACTTAATTGATTTTGAATTTTTTGAAACTCAGTCGACTGGACTTTTAAATTTCTATAGATTTAAAAATTTAATTGATTTTGAAGGTGAGCCGCTTGGAGAATCAGACTTGATAAATTTAACCCCAATCGCCAAGGATTTCGAAGATGAGCCGCTTGGAGAATTTACGAAAGAAATTGTTGGATTTGTTAAATTTAAAAATGTAATTGATTTTGAAAATTTAGAACCTGGGACAACGCAAGAGAATGTAACTTTTCTTGGTCAAGCACCTACAGAGGACACATTTGAATCTTTTGAACCTGGGGCACAAATTGATCTAGTTAAAATCACTCAATATACCGACGAGCAAACATTTGAAGGCTTTACGGTCGGCGGGACTCCACCCAACATTGTGGATATTGATTATAATCCTTTCTTAAACCAAGAAAATTTCGAAGCTATTCAACTTGGGACAACTGGATTAAATAAAATAATACCTCCCTTGGCGAACGAAGTAACATTTGAAGATTCATTAGTTGGGTCGACGGGGTTAGATTACATTATTACTGATCTTGACGATGCAATAGATTTCGAGCTTGAACCTGAAGGAGCAGTAACATTAGCCAGTATTGAAATTGATGATTTTAGAAACGAAACAGATTTCGAGTTAGAAGTGACAGCAACATTGCCTAATATTCAAATCAATGATTTTCTTAATCAAGAAGACTTTGAAGGTGAGGCGGCTGGAGAAACCAGCACAAATTTATACAGTTTGTAAATTTAAAGTGTAATAAGATATATGCCTGGAGGAACTATATTTCAAAAAACGGAGGCTGATGGAACTACACCATTAGACAAATGTCTTATAATAGACCCCAATTACGCATATCAAGTACCTTTTCAATTTAGGTCCGATTGGGAGGACATAAAAATAGGTATGTTTGTTAGTTATGTTAAAAATGGAATAGGCAACGAAAATGTAGGGGTACCGTTTCAAACGATATTAAGCGCTGGGGGGACATCTATTGATACCTTTAATTATGTTGGTATAATGAAAACGGGAGTAGCGAGTGATGACCCTTCTTTGCCATTGGAAAGCACTAATAGTGGATATTTAGGACTCCAAGCATCTGACTTGAATGTGTTCGACACCACTCAGACATACTATAATAAATTAATCCATAAAGACAGATCCACTAGTACCCAAGGTGACGCAAATTTTATAGCTACTCACGGAGCAACCGTTCTTGAGTCAGGGGATTTTGAAGATGGAAAAGGTAATTTTAATGTAGTTTCGGCGGAAGATAGCAGTTCAGTCAGCAGTGTAGACAGTTGTACTGAAAAAGCAGTTCTTTTTTGTGATTATTGGGGGATGAGGTTTCAGGTAATAAATAAAGACCAACCCAATCAGATGATTAGATTTACCGCGTCAATAAATGGCACAAACAAGAACAGAAACCAGCATAGCTCTAGCAGCGCTATATCCGACACATCTATAGAATCATTAAAAAATTTAATGAATGGAGTTGATGAATTCAGTTACGTTACCACTAGCACTACTATTTCTAATAGTAATAATATGCACGCGGCAGGCCAAGGTTTTGTTTGGAATGATGGTTCAAGCGCGTACGCTCTACCAGATTCGCTTTTCTTCTATAATGGTTTTCAAACTCTTAGGCCAAGAATTCACGCTTGGGCGGCCAAAAAGATAAAATAAAATAATAGGGTGCTAAATTGGAATTTAAACAATTAAGTCAAAAAATAAGGTTTAAGAAACGTAAATTTAAATTTACTGAAAACCAAGTAAATCTTTTAAAAACCACTTTAGACTTAAATACTAAGTTAATGTTTTTAGCTGGTCCAGCTGGCACAGCAAAAACCTATATGGCGGTATATTGTGCCCTTCAGTCTATAATAGACTCAGGCCTCGAAAAAGACATACTGTACGTTAGAAGCATAGCTGAGAGCTCTCAAAGAAGCCTTGGGTCCCTGCCAGGATCTATAGATGAAAAATTCGGCGTGTTTGCTTCTCCTTTTTACGATAAGTTGGAAGAGATGTTAGAAATTCAAGACATAAGGCTTCTTAGAGAAAAAAAACAATTCGAATGCATGCCAGTCAATTTTGTAAGAGGGGCAAACTGGAATGATAGAATTGTAATAGTAGATGAAGCTCAAAATTTCACACATGCAGAACTTCTAACAGTTTTAACCAGAATTGGAGAAAATTCAAAAATAATTATCTGCGGAGACATGATGCAAAGCGATATTAAAGTAAGTGGTTTTTCAAAAATATTTAACGCATTTGACGATGAGGAATCAAAAGATAATGGAATTCATTGTGTAAAGTTTACAAACAAAGATATAAAAAGAAGTGAAATACTTAAATTTATCGTAGCCAAACTGGAAGATAAAATTTAAAAATTTATTTTTAAACTTATAATAAAATATGATTAAGTATTGTTCAGAATGTGGTGCCAAACACGAATATAAATTTAGTCCCCCTAAATTTTGTTCTAATTGTGGGTCTCCGATGGGGGTCGCACAAAATGAATCAAAGCCTTTAAATAGAAATACAACTGCTAGCAAAAAATCTAAAGCTGTAAATGATGACGAAACAGACGCAGAGTTTGTACCAGATATTTCTAAGCTAGAGTACGATATAGAAGATTATGGAGCTGGCGTCCAACAAACTATAGGGTCGCTAGGGGGCAAGTCGCCACCTAAAAAAAGAGAAAATAATATAAAAAGACTAGACGACATATTGTAATGTACTCATTTGAAGAAAAGCTCAAGGAAATTGAGTCTGCTCTGGAGAGAAAACGTTGCAAGTGGCATCTAGACGCAGTTACATATATTGATTACGATGATATTAAGCAAGTCATCATGGCTCATATTTATAAAAAATGGCACCTATGGGATCAATCTAAACCTATAGAGCCTTGGCTTAGTAGGGTTGTTTCTAATCAATTCAAAAATTTATTAAGAAATCATTATGGCAATTATGTGAATCCGTGTCCAGATCAACATTTAAATGATCACGATCCATTAACGTGTCCAATTTGTACAAAATGGCGTCAAAGTAAAAAGTCAGCTTATGATATAAAACTCGCAGTTACGATGGAAAATCATATTTATGAAATTCACGAAAAAAGAGACAACTTCTTAGATCTAGACTCTGCAACTAAAAGATTATCTGAAGAAATGAGACCTCATTTAAGCACGAGACATTTTAATGCATTTAAAATGTTATTTATAAATAATTGTACCGAAGAAGAAGTCGCAAAGTATTTAGGCTTTAAAACAAATGAAAAAAAACGTTCTGCAGGTTACAAGCAGATAAAAAATCTAAAAAAAATATTTCATGAAAAAGCCAAACAAATAATAAGAGAAAGAGATGTAATATAATGGATTTAACAGACAATCAAAAAGAATTTGCTTTGGAGATGTTTCAAGATGATCCAAATATAATCAATATAACAAAAAAAGTTTTTGAAGACGATTCGTTGGATGGTAGATCTAAAGAAGGTCGCGCGGTCAGCAAGTTCTTGGCGGAAAATGGCCTGCGAGCGCAAACTACAAAACGGCCAAAGTCAGATGACGTAACACTTTCAGAGAGTCAAGTAGAAAAGGTTTTAGAGATGGAAAGCGAGGGTTTTAATACATCTCAAATCGCGGACGTTCTTTTCAATAAAGAAGTAAAGAGACTTAGTAATGAGTGGAGGGCTGTAAACGACATACTAGGTCAAGAAAGAGAGGCTCCTTCGGAAGAGGCGGCAGCCTACGCACCTCCGCAAGCTGTTTCAAGAATAATCAAAAAAATTAACGATTCTACTGGTTACGGATTAGAAGAAAATAAAATGTCACGAAACCAGCGTACTTGTTGCGACAAATTAAGAATTAATTTGTCTAACTCAAGATTCGTCGCTATTGTCAATAACTACATTAATTTTAGAGACAAAGAACTATTTGAGCAAGAGTTTGTTAGGTTGACCTGGGATAAACCAGACCTAACGCCAGACGAACTTAATCTTTATATGAATGTATGTAAAGAGATTATTAATCTAGAACTTATCACCTCTCACTTACAAAAACTAAACGACATGTTTGAATCTGCGGATGATCAAGATGAGATGAGCATTAGATTGGCGGAAATTATTAAAGCAAAAAGCTCAGAGTATCATCAGTGCGAAACTCGCATAGAAAACCTGACAAAGAAACTTCAGGGTGATCGTGGCGCGCGTTTAGCTAATAAACAAAAAGAAAGCGCATCGTTCTTATCTATAGTTCAACTCTTCCAGGAAGAGGAAGAAAGAAAGAATATGGTTCGAATTGCTGAAATGCAAAAAGAGGTAATCAAAGAGGAAGCTCAAAGACTTGAGGGTATGGCTGCATGGAAAGCCCGCGTTCTCGGAATTGGTATTGAAGATGTCTTATAAATGTAAAGAATGTGGAGCTGAGTTCGAGACGGAAAAAAGTCTTCATGCTCATCTTAAGGCGCATAAGATGTATGTAGCTGACTATTATGTCAAACATTATCCACGATTTAATAAGTTGAATGGTAACCCGCTACCCTTTAAGAAAAAAAATGAATACTTCGCAAACGATTTTATTAATAGATCACAACTTGTAAAGTGGTGCGAGTCTGCGCCAGATGAAGAAGTTAAGAATTATATTATTGAGCTGGGTAAAAAAAGAATCGAAAGAAAAAAATACAAGAATGCCCCCTTTCATTTAGAGCTTCTTAAACGACAGTTGCCAGACCTAGATGTCTATAAAAAACACTTCGGGACATATACCAATGCTTGTGAGGCTATGGGGGCAAAGCCTATATTTTACAAGGGCATGCCAAAAGAATTTAACAATGATACAGATGTTGAAGTTTTAATTGATACTAGAGAGCAACAACCATTGGAGTTTAATAAATCTTCAATTTTGAAGTTAGACTTTGGAGATTATACCTTAGGTGGAGATGATTTTGCTAATACATTTGTAGACAGAAAAAGTGCTGGCGATTTCTTATCAACTTTTGGTGGGCAAGTAGATAGATTTAGGAGAGAGATGGAAAGGTGTGTCGAGTTAGATAGCTATATGTATATTGTTGTAGAGAAATCTCTTAAAGCGATAGAAAAAGAAGCGGTGTTCACGAAAGGAAGAAGGGCGCCCAAACTGGGCTGGGTGTTCTCTAATTTAATTTCTGTTCAACACGAGTTCGCTGGTCATTGCCAATTTGTATTTACAGATAGTAGAATCCATAGCGAAGAATTAATTCCAAAATTACTATACTTAGGTAAGAAACTCTGGAACGTCGATGTGCAATATTTTTTAGATAAGGAGGACCGATGAGTTGGGAATTGGGAAGTCAAAAACCGTTAAAACGAGAACCAATTAATGAGCAAGTGATGAATCTGGATGGTTATCTAGAAGATGTAAAAGCTAAGATTTGGTTATATAAATTTTTAAAAGAAAACGTAACTTTCACTACGGAACTACTTACTGGTATCGAGTTATTTCCATTTCAACACATGGCGGTCAAAGCAATGATGGAGAACGATTACTTTTTAGGTGTCTGGTCTCGTGGTATGTCTAAGTCTTTCTCTACTGGTATTTTTGCATTGCTGGACGCGATGATGAATCAAGGAGTTCACATTGGGATCATTTCAAAATCGTTTCGTCAATCTAAGATGATCTTTCGTAAGATAGAGGATATATCGCAAGATCCCAAAGCTGAGCTGTTTAGACAATGTATAGGAAAAGTAAGCAAGTCTAACGATGAATGGTCAATGCAGATTGGTAAGAGTCGCATTACTGCTTTACCCCTTGGCGATGGAGAAAAGCTTCGTGGTTTCCGTTTTCAACGGATCATCATTGATGAGCTTCTACTTATGCCAGAGAAGGTTTTAAATGAAGTCATTATGCCATTCCTAGCTGTTGTGGAAAACCCAACAGAAAGACAAAAAATTAAAGACGCAGAAGATGCGATGATTAAGGCTGGAAAAATGACAGAAGACGAGAGAACGGAGTGGCCATCGAATAAAATGATCGGGCTGTCTTCGGCGTCATATAAATTCGAATATCTCTATAAAATGTATCAAGCCTATGAAAATATGATCTTTAATCCTGGGGCAAAAAATCAGGGCAGGAGATGCATTATGCAGTTTAGTTATGATTGTGCACCAAAAGCGCTGTATGATGAAAACTTAATATCGCAGGCCAGGGGCACGATGAGTCAGTCGCAGATTGATAGAGAGTTTAACGCTCAGTTCACTGATGATAGTGCTGGTTATTTTAAGATTAGTAAAATGGCAGACTGTACAATCGAAGATGGGGAATCCCCTTCTATAGAGGTTGCTGGAGAAGAGGGCGCTGAATATATTTTAGCTTTTGACCCCTCTTGGTCTGAGTCTGAAGCTTCTGATGATTTCGCTATACAGGTTATAAAGCTATTGCCAGAAGAAAAAAAGGGGGTGTTGGTGCATAGCTATGCTTTGCCAGGAACAAACCTAAAGAAACATATAACTTACTTTAAATACATATTGGATCACTTTAATGTAATTATGGTTGTGGGAGATTATAATGGCGGGGTCCAGTTTATGAATTCCTGCAATGAAAGCGATTTATTTAAAAAAGATAAACTAGAAATAGGTATGTTTGAAGCCGATTTTAACAACCCGCACGATTATGTTAAGGACTTGAAGGAGGCTAGAAGAAAATACAATGTCCAAAGTAAAGTTATATGTCACTTAAGAAAACCTTTATCGGTATGGATAAGAAATGCAAACGAAATGCTGCAGACCGCTTTTGATAGAAAGAGATTATATTTCGCAGCGACGGCAATGGACGATAACTATTCCGAACAAAAAGCTAAAAGAATACCAATAAAAGATTTGAAGTTTTCGAAATATGAGGACGAAAAGAATGTAGGAGCTAAAATGATCGATTTTATTGAGCATCAAAAGGATATGATTGACTTAACGAAAGCCGAATGCGCGCTTATACAAGTTTCTAGTTCCGCTGGAGGAACACAAAGTTTTGATTTGCCCCCTAATTTAAAAAGACAAAAGGGTGTAGACAAAGCCAGAAAAGACTCTTATTCTGCATTGATACTAGGTAACTGGGGAATGAATATATATTACGATATGATGAATGTCCCGCAAGAATCTCAAGCTGGGTTTGAGCCCATGTTTATTTAAAAAAGTTCATAAAGTCACTTTTAAAAGTGTAATTAACTTTATAATAAGTTATGGCAAAAAGAAAATATAATAAAAAGTCTAATTATTGGAATAAATTCAATAAAATTTCGCCTCAAGTGTCAGTAGCGCAGGAAAGTGTAGAGCCAGCAACAATGGGAGAATCTTATCATGTTTCTCATGGATCGTATAATAGGTCTGGTTCTTTAAGTGGATTGTCTTCCTCAAATACTTCGTCTCGAATTAATAGATCATCTGTTACCGCTCCGCTTAACAAATTTAGTCAAATTAGAGGAGGACTTCTTCCTTACGAAATTTCATCTGATGGCATAAATGTTAGAGAGGCTATAGAACTTTGCCAGAAAGCTTACGCAAACGTGCCAATTTTTAGAAACACTATCGATATGATGTCTGAGTTCGCAAACGCAGAATTATATTTAGAGGGCGGCAATGCAACCTCCAGAAACTTCTTTGAAAAGCTTTTGGATAGAATTAAGATTTGGGATCTTAAAGATCAGTACTTCAGGGAATACTATAGGAGTGGTAATATTTTTCTTTATCGTATCGACGGAAAATTTAACTTAGATGACTACAAAAAGTTTGCACAAAATATTTCTGAAGGCCCTTCGTTAAACAAGTTCCCTCTTAAGTATATCGTGCTAAACCCTTTTGAAATTGTAGCCAAAAGAAGTACCGTATTCAATACAAAAGATGGGGCATATGCCAAGATCCTTTCTGAGTTTGATATGGAGAGGCTATCAAACCCTAAAAATGATTATGACAAAGAGGTGTTTGAAGCTTTAGACCCAGAAGTGAAAAAGCAAATTAAAGATGGGGCTTATTTTAAAGATGGCCTTAAAATAAATTTAAAGAACGAAAAGATTTCTTACAGTTTCTATAAGAAACAAGATTATGAGCCGTTTGCTATTCCATTTGGTTATCCAGTCCTTGAAGACATTAATGCCAAAATGGAAATGAAGAAGATGGATCAAGCTATCATGAGAACCGTTGAAAACGTAATTCTTATGATCACAATGGGCGCAGAACCAGACAAAGGAGGAATCAATCCAAACAATGTCAAGGCAATGCAAAAACTTTTTCAAAATGAATCTGTTGGTCGCGTACTTGTTTCCGACTATACGACTAAAGCAGACTTCGTTATACCAGACATCAACAAGGTTGTTGGACCAGGAAAATACGAAGTGATTAATAAAGACATTAAAGAAGGTCTGCAAAATATCATCCTAAATGATGATAAATATAATGGCGCACAAATTAAAGCTAGAGTATTCTTAGATAGATTAAAGGAAGCTCGCGAAGCTTTCATTCAAGACTTTTTGCAACCAGAAATTAGAAGAATAGCAAAAGATTTAGGTTTTAGATCTTACCCAACTGTTAAATTTAAAGATATCGATTTAAGAGACGAAGTGCAATTAATGAGAGTTGCTACAAGGCTTATGGAGCTAGGGGTCGTAACCGCAGAGCAGGGCATGGAACTATTCCATACTGGAAGATTTCCTCAGGCGAATGAACTAGAAAAAGCTCAAGAAAAATTTGTAGATCAAAGAGCAAAGGGGTACTTTAATCCAATAGTGGGGGGTGTACCCATGATCGAAGATGAGACATCTATCGAGCCAGAAAATTCTAAAAAGCCAGACAAGGGAATGGCAGGAAGACCAGAAGGGTCTAAGGATCAATTTTCTAGAGAAAACATACAAGCAACAATTTATGAGGTAGAGGCTTTAAATTCTCTAGCAAAAGAAAAAATGCTTGAAGTTTATGAAACAGAATCATTAAATGAAGATCAAGAAAAAATGGTAAGTAAGCTATGCGAGTCTATTGTATGCGCCTCAAATAAAGAAAATTGGACAGAAAGTCTCGTTTCTTGTGTAAATGATTTCAATGAAATAGAAAAACTTGGGGCGATGGAAGATATATTAAATATTTCAGAGTCTCACAAATTAGAAATTTATCCATCAGCAATTTTATACCATTCAAAAAAATATGAAAGAAATTAAAAACCCACTAGTAGCCAATATCGATCGTTCGAGCGGAGATATTGAAATATCTATCGCTAAAAAATATAGCAAAACAGAAGAAGCTATGTACAAGTCTTACATGAGCGTTTGTGCTATGGACGACAAGGCTCTAACCGATACAAGCGACATGGATGATAAGCAAACCATGAAAGCTTGC
>Ga0181379_1001033_pt1 | contig 13192 bp, 12 predicted proteins | sample 2SPOviralmetaG_FD_130115 | JGI IMG/M metagenome (GOLD analysis project Ga0181379, IMG submission 130115) | Marine viral communities from the oligotrophic San Pedro Time Series (SPOT) site, San Pedro Channel, CA, USA - 2 SPOT_SRF_2009-07-10 | ecosystem: Environmental > Aquatic > Marine > Strait... | reverse complement strand
TTTGGTAAGGTGACCCTATATTTATGGGTAATCGAAGGACTGGGTTGTAATACGACGTGCATTAATAGAATATAAGGAAAAAAATATAAGAATAGTTATGCTTGAGTACATATCACTCGATGGTACCATTATACAGGTGGGTCAGAATGCAAAAGAAAACGACGAACTTACAGTCTCGAGTAGTCCACGGTATTGGTGGATGCACGTAGCTGGATGTTCGGGGGCGCATGTCGTTGTATGTCATGAAGGGGAACAACTTCCAAAGGAGACTAAAAAGGATGCGATGGTCCTAGCGGTACATCATAGTCAAGCACCCGCGACTAAGATGTCATGCGTTGATCTCACTAGGGTTGAACATGTAATGTGGATGCGCCAAGCTGGGAAAGTGAAACTCACTGGAGAAGTTATGGAACTTACAATTTTTATGAGAAGAGAGAAGGAACGCCTCGAGAGACTATTGTCATCTAAAGTAAGCTCGTGTAAAGTCCGGCAATATAATAAACATCTTTAAAACCTAGATTTTCTAATTTCTCTGCTGCAAATCTGGCCCTCTGTCCAGTGTTACAGTAGACGAGTAATCCCCTCTTCGGGAGTTCCGTAGTTGTTTTTTCATTGATCTTATCCACGGGTATATGTAAGGCTCTGGGATAGTGACCGGCTCGCCACTCGATGGCAGTCCGAACATCAATGACCCTCTTTATCTTGCCATCCTTAATGAGTCTCTTGGCTTCTTGAGAGGACACTAGGTTCTGTCCTAAATATGTGTACGCTGTGAGAGCAGCAAGACCACCAACTAAAACGATTGGTATCATTTAGTATTTGTGAGGATTTAAACTTTGACATGATTCATCTCGAAACAACATTGTGCATGGCCGTCATAAGTTCTTTTACAAGCCTTGCAATAGTAGAGGTCCATTGTTATATATAATAAATTTTAACATAACTTTCTCTGTGCACTAATCTTTCTAGCCTCATCCCACCTCCCAGATTGTTGAATCAATAAGATCGTATTCGGTTTCATTCTAGAGAGAGACTTGCCATCTCGTAGATTTTTGAATGCGTTTGTGACTGTTTTATTTGATATACCAACACGACGAACTTTATATTGTCTCAATTCGGTATCCATCTGAGAAAGTTTTGTAGTGAGAGTTTTTACTTCGTTTTCCAAACTTGAAATGAAAATTTTTTGCTTCTTCGTCTTCAAATCTTCATTTTTTCGTTTTCGAAGTTCGTCACGTTCTTGTTCAAGGGCTTTAATTATGACCCTTTGTTTTTTTATTTTTAGATTTTTCTTCTTGACGACCCTATCGATCTCGGGTCCAAGATCGATCGTGAACTTGGACGCCTTACGGGTTCGTGAGGAAGATTTAACCATTTTACGTGAAATTATATTTACAGCTTTTTAACTTAGTTGCCGAATGCAACACCACCCATACCCTTCTGGATACGAAGAATATTGTAATTTACGGCATACACGCGATGAAGACCGTTACCACCTGTGGGTGAGGTTACAGTGAGCTTAGCGTTATCGATTCGGGAAAAGTTTAGTGTGCCTGTGGGCTGTGTCTTGCTTAGGTTTACACAGAAAGGCCAAGTGAAAGTGGGAAGATCCTCGAGAATGTCATCTGGGAGATCTGTACTGTGCATCTCGGGTACAACTGTGTGATGATACACCGCGGAAGTGTCCTCGAACAAGGCTACACCGTTAATGTAAAGGGAAGACTTACCGAATGTGTATTCAGTGTCCCAGTCATCTCCAGCCGCCTTACCGGATACGAGGTGAAGAGACTTGACGGGGTGGTTGAAATAGCTGAGATCAAACTCAGTATCACCACTGTTAGCTAATTGGTGTTGAGTCTGTGTGATCAGAATCTCGTGTTCATTATCAACGAAAAAGGAACGCTCATCGGTATCCAGGTAAATGTAGTTACCCCAAACTTGGGGGCTACCCGCTGGTGTGTAACCGTCGCGGCACTTAATGCGAATCTCCACATCGTGATATTGGAGGGCCACTAATGGGAGACACTTGGTCCAGTCTTCACCGAAGAAGAATGGAATCATGTAGTGATCACCACCGTGGTTCGCCTTCTTATTATTGGTTGTGATGGCACACGAAGCCTTCGCCGCAGAATCACGGAGAAGGGGGTTGTGTACACCTTGGATGAAAAGGGAGTCGAGTTGAGACACCTTCTGACCACCGATCCACAAACTGAATTCAGTAGGACCCGACGCATCCGCGGAGAACAGACCGTTAGAGTTGGTTTGGATATTGGCGATATTGGTATCCTCGATCCAGATGTAACTCATGAGGTCACCCTTCGAACGGATAGGGATGGTAATCTCATTGTTGGCACCGAATGTACCGATGTAATCCATACGCTCGGGCTTCATAGCGAAGTTGGTATGGCGCTTGTAGTTTTGACGAAAAAAGCTAACCTCAGGATTACCAGTGATGAATACATCCTGGGCACCTACAGACACGAGCTCTATTAAAGCGGCTGACATTTATTAATAAACGATATTAAAATTTTGGCTCAAGATATACATAAGCGATGGTGATTTTTCAGGCCTTGACTTGGGAAGCCAGAGATGTTGATGATGAGCATTTAGTGAGTATATTTGGAAAAACTCAGGAAGGTAAATCGGTATGCGTCACCACTGCATTTACCCCATACTTTTTCGTTAAGTTTCCTAGGGGTGCTACACAAAAGACGGCACAAGAGATATTCGATATCATAAATAGAAAATGTCCTGAATGTCTTGTATCCTATTCAATCATGAAAGCTAAAGATGTTTGGGGGTTTCAGAATAGTGAAGAGTTTGCGTACATGAAAATTGATTTTGTAAATTTAGCGATGAGACGACGGGTCGATTACTTTCTAAAAAATGCATTAAGCATTTCATCTGGGGTGGTAAAATTGAAAGTGTATGAATCAAACCTAGATCCCGTACTTCGCCTGATGCATAGAACTGGTATTCAATCGACTGGTTGGCTTGACACGGGTGATCAATGTATTCGTTCACATCTCGCGAATGTAGATATTGATTTATTTTGCAATAAATGGAATACACTCAAACCCGTGGAGAGAGATGATATCGCCCCATTTGTGGTCGCATCATTTGATATTGAATGTAATAGTTCCACTGGTAAATTCCCTGATCCAACCATCATGGATGATGCGTGTTTTCAGATTGCGGTTTCACTTTGTAAATTTGGTGAAGATGAACCGTATGAGAAGGTTTGTCTATGTTACAAAAAAACCGAAGGTGATGATGTTGTGAGTTTTGATACAGAGAGGGAAATGCTCGAAGCTTTTCAAAAATACATGCAAAAAAAGGACATTGATATCATCACGGGGTGGAACGTCTTCGGTTTCGATTTCAACTATATTCACACACGGGCACACTTACTCGGATGTAACCCAGATTTTTTCAGACTTGGAAAATTGAAGGATCAGATTTGTGATATTTCAATTAAAAAATTGAGTTCGAGTGCTTTAGGTGATAATACATTGAAACTCCTTCCAATGTCCGGTCGGTTTGTTTTCGATTTATTCCATGAAGTAAAGAAGGGGTATAAACTTGATTCGTATAGTCTAAATAATGTGTCTAAATTGTACCTCGGGGATCAAAAGATTGACATGCCACCAAAAGAAATGTTTGCTCGATTTATAGAAGAAGATCCTAAAAAACTTGGAGAAGTCGCAGACTATTGTATTAAGGATACACTCCTCCCACATAAACTCATGAAGAAGATGTGTATCTTACTCAATCTCCTAGAGATGGCTAAGGCGACGTGGGTACCCCTATGTTTCCTCGTAGAGCGTGGGCAGCAGATTAAGGTTTTTAGTCAGTTGACTAAAAAGGCTCGAGAACTAGGATTTATGGTACCGACGATTCGATGGGGTGCTATACCCGAAGAACCCTACGAAGGTGCAACTGTACTTGACGCTCAAAAGGGAGCCTATTATACACCCATCACAGCCCTGGATTTTGAAGCGCTGTATCCGAGTATCATGATGGCCCATAATCTCTGTTACTCTTCATATGTTATGAACGAAAAAGACTATGGGAATGTTCCCGGTGTCACATACGAGACGTTTAACATTGGTAACAGAACGTATAAATTTGCACAGAATGTTCCGAGTCTTTTACCAGCCATTCTATTGGAGCTCAAGCAATTTCGTAAAAAGGCGAAGAAAGATATGGCGGCCGCGACGGGTGCTATGAAAGAAGTCTATAACGGTAAGCAGTTGGCATACAAAATCAGTATGAACTCGGTGTATGGATTTACTGGTGCGGGTAAAGGTATTCTTCCATGTGTTCCCATCGCATCTACTACGACATGTAGAGGGCGTGAGATGATCGAAGAGACAAAGACATATGTTGAAAAGAACTTTCCGGGTGCGAAGGTGAGGTACGGTGACACGGATTCTGTGATGGTTGAGTTTGATGTGGGTGATAGGACGGGTGAAGATGCGGTAAAATACAGCTGGGAGATTGGTGAAAGGGCGGCAACTGAGTGTAGCGCCCTCTTCAAGAAGCCTAATAACCTAGAACTTGAGAAGGTCTATTGGCCATATTTCTTGTACTCGAAGAAGAGGTACGCTGCGAAACTTTGGACGCAGGGTAAGGATGGAAATATGCACATGGATTACATAGATATCAAGGGGCTTCAGGTTGTTCGCAGAGACAATACACCTCATGTTCGAGAGGTTTGTAAGGAGCTTTTAGATGTAGTTCTCACCTCGAGTGACCCTGGTCCACCACTCGAACTCGCGAGAGAACGCGCCATAGAACTATTGTCTGGTGACATACATAATGATAAGCTGATATTGAGTCAATCTCTTTCGGATTCGTATAAGGTGAAGGGGCAAAATGTATCCATAACGAGCCCCGATAGTATATACATCAATCAAGCACATGTTCAGGTTGTCAATAAGATGCGTGATAGGAAACCTGGATCAGAGCCACAATCGGGTGATAGGGTACCGTATCTACTCACAAAAACTGGTGATCCAAAGGCTCGTGCATTTGAAAAATCTGAAGATCCGAAATACGTCGAAGAAAATGGTGTACCCGTAGATTATCACTATTACTTTGTCAATAAATTCCTGAATCCTGTGTGCGATTTACTAGATCCATTATTTACAAACACCAAGGAGGAAATATTCGGTGAAATCATCACTCAACATGCACCACCTAAAAAGAAAAAAGAACCCGGGTTTAGTGGCATGAAAAAGGAACAACTCGTGGAAGAGTGTAAAAAGAGAAACCTAGATACATCGGGAAAAATAACCGATTTGAAATCGAGGTTAAAAAACAACGCCGAAAAACAGAATTCTGTTGAAGATCTATTTAAAAAATACGATCAAGATAGAAGTAAGCAATGAGTTCCTATGATAAACTTATCACGGTGTTTGATGAAGAATTGAAAATGCGAGTCAATGAAATCATAAGTGATTATGCCGAAATCATTTCAAAGAAACATGGTATACCTCTCGATCTATTATTGAGAGACGTGCCAGAAAATTATACTGGATCGGTGTGTAAAGGAACAAAGTCAAATGGCCATCGTTGTACACATAAGGGTCTTCACAATGGATATTGTGGGAAACATGTAGCACAGGGTTCTAAAATTAAGCACAGAGATCTTACGAGTATAAATACACATACACATGGGAGTGATAAACTTTTCGTCCCCGATTGTCCAGCATGTATTCGCCCAAATGTATTTAGAGATATAAATACAATGTTTAATAATGAGTAAAACCGATATTCTACTAACATCAATTAACAACTTTTATAACGAAGAGAAGAATAGAACTAAACTTTTAAACATTTTAGACAAAACATCCGGAATTTCATTGAGAAACTTGGAATGGTTCATCACGAATTATGCCAAGAAAAATAACACAACATACACGACAACTGATGGAAAGTTGTTCACCGTTCACTGCGCATATAAGTCGAGTCTGGATGGGTACAGTAAGAAACTATTCGATCCATTTTGTAGGTCTACGAAGTTTCCTTATATCGTTCCAGGGACAGGTCATGAAATTCAGACAACATTAGCGCAATTGAATTTCATCAAATGGTGTATCAAGAACAACATCATTGATTATATTAGCAGTCATAAGACTTCACTGTTTAATAAGAAATTGACATAGATCCATTTTCAAATTTGAAAGTTAGATAGCCCGTGTAATACATTTGAAGTGTATACGTTTCTTTTGTAATATCTATTTTCGTTTTATCTAATTTAACCTCAAATACTGTTTTATCCGATTCGATACTACTAAAGTCCAAGTTTCCCGAAGGTTCCACATTTATTGGATTCATCGCGAAACTATACGTGTATATATTCCTGATTGGTCGCGCCAATCGATTTCTGTGAGGTACCAAATATTTAAAGTAGTTGTGATTTGTATTTGAAATGTTGGGAAGTTTATTTCCGTATATGAAAAACTGTGCACTCTCTAATATGGGGTTGAAGAATGTTGTATTTTCGTCAAAATTATCACTCGATGAAAAGTTAAATCTATTATGCATAAAGAACTTTTCTTCTTCACTCGTTTGAAGAGCGTACACGGATGCATACCCTCTCGTATCACCTGTAGTTACATCTGGACCCACACCCACTCGTAAACCGTTTGTCGATAAAGACACCGAATGTCCAAACTGATCACCTGTGATGGTTCCTACGATTGTCTCACCCAGTTTTGTCCATACACTATTTTCATACACATACACCTTGATATCACCCTTTCCATTTCCGGGTGATCCTGTGGCTACACGAGATCCATCACCAGAGAATGAAACTGAAGTACCAAATTTATCACCAACCGCTGTACCGTTGATATCCGAACCCATCTGACTCCAGTCACTGACACTATATTCATAGATTCTGATGTATCCAGTACCACTGCTATTCTCTGGTCCTCCCGCGACTACTCTCGAAGCGTCATCTGGTATAGATACAGATGTCCCGAATGCGTCACCCGTCGTTTTACCACTTATTTCTGACCCGTCAAGAGCCCAAGCTGTCCCACTATCATATTCGTATACTCGAACCTTTCCTTGGTCATTACCCGGAATACCTATGGCCACGATAGGTCCAGATGCCACTGTATTCTTCATAGAAACGGATGTACCCAACTTATACGAAGCTCCTCCACCGACGATATCAGCTCCAACTTTTGTCCATACAGAATCATATTTATACACGTTGACAAGACCAGAATCTGATGCTGTAGTATCATCGAATGGTGCACCTACGGCTACATAGGTACCGTCGTTTGATAGGGAAACCGAGTACCCGTATCGCATACCAGCTGTCGCCCCCACAATACTTGAACCCACCTTTGACCACCCAGAACCTACGATATAATCGTATATTTCAACATGACCCTTATCAGACGCACTGTATGGGCACCCGATAGCTACCCGAGACCCATCATTGGAAAGAGAAACGGAAAATCCAAGTTGATCTAAATCTGCCGTACCCACAATATCCGACCCCAATTGCACCCAAGCTTTTGTGGTTGCGTTATACTCATAAATCTTTACATGACCTCGGTTAGCTGTAGGAACTCCTGTAGACCCGTCGTTAAGAGATCCACCTATAGCTACACGAGTTCCATTCCCAGAAATAGATACTGCTCTACCAAATTTATCCTCACCCGCGGTACCATCTATGATACCACCCAAAATAAGGGGTTCATCACCTATACTTCTTGCAGCATTCTCAAACTTTGTATTCCTCAAGAACCAATGTAAACATTTCACAGGGATATTTGGTACGAGGTTATTTTTGATACTGTCTTTATTGAGTTCACTCACAATTGTTGGGTGTTTTTTTACGATATCATTGGTCATGGTTAACGGGCGTGAAGCAAAATACTGTCGTTCTTGACCACTTAATGTAATTTCCTCCGTCACTAAATTAAATGATTGCAGTTCAAGTGTATCGGTTGTATTTGTGTAGAATTCTTGGTTATAAAACTCGAGTTCAAAGGTAATCTTCTGTTTATGAATAGCGCAGATTGGAAAGTATGGGCGATTTGGTTTATTTGTAGCGTGTTCATCACTCGCATATTTTCGAGAGAAGAAGAAATGTAGAGGTATGACTAGATCTGCACTTTGACGAGCGAAAATACTATTACCGACCGATTTATCAAAACCGAGGTTTCTATTAACAAGTGCTCTATTGGCTACTTTTTCAGACATTTCTAAATAAAGATCATCGTAAATGATACCCCAATCATCATGTAATTTTTCAACTTCTATATCATCTACAAACATAGTGACACTCTTGAGAATATGTCTCCCCAATTGATCGGCATAGTTACCGTCTGTAATACCGGGCATAGTGATACTCAACCACATATTACTTAAAAGGTCTCCCATGTTTGTCGGGTTGAATTCAACCTTTAATGTTTGACCGAATGGCCATTTGGGTACCTGCCCAGGATTTACCACGTTCCGACTTCTATGATACTTTCTAAACTCTGAATGTCTCAGGAGTTCTTTGTAATTAAAGAACGAATCATCTGGGTCTTTGGAAAGAAGATATGTATCCTGCTTTCCAATAGCCTTGAGAGAAATCTTTGCAGCTTCACCCATACTTACCTATTGTCTATATATTTTTAATATCATTCTTCCACATAGTCGATGGGGTTGTCGAGGTTAATGCCTTGAGTTCCATTTTCGCCTGTTCTGATTCTTTGAGAAGTTCACAAACACTCTCATCTGTGTATTGAACAGTCCTAATGTTCAGTAAATAATCGTAACTCCCACTAATGAGTGGAAATGTATGTGAAAGTTGTTCTTCGAGTTCCTTCTTTTTGCGACGGAATACCACAATTTCACCGTTGATGACCATAGACACAAATCGAGATTTGTAATCGCACATCTTAGATTTAGCCTCAAGAACCTTGATTAGATACTCTTTCCGCTTATCATAATAGTCACGACGAAGGGTGATAAAGTCCATTAGGATCTCTTCAGGTGTCTCATACTTATGAATACCTTTGGTGGGATGGAATAAATGCATATTGCTTGTACGAAAAGTCTTTTGAAGTTTAAGATCCTTAACAGCATCTTTGCCATTGTAGTCTTGGATCAAGAAATCCACATTCTCAGTTGTACTGTTATTTGTGAAACCACTGATGATTTTCTTTTCAACGAGGGTATCCAGATGTTCTTTGTAATCCTGGGTCCAGCGTCCCGGTGGTAGCTCAGTCACCTTAACAGTCCGTCCAATGACTGTCCATACACCCTGGGTCATCCATGAATCATCTTGTTCAAAAACTTTTCCTTTGAAACCCCTGAACCAAGGTTTCATCCTTTTGATAGGATTACCACCAAGGAAGTTGAGGATATTGTCACGAATATCCTTGGGATTGAATGGAGGCACGTAGCAACTGAAACCAGTACCAATACCCTCACTTCCATTGACCAAAATCATAGGTAGAGTAGGCATATAGAAATCGGGTTCAATAGACCGTCCATCATCATCCAAATAATTAAGAATGGCGTCATCTTTGGGGTCGAAAAGCTTACGAGCCTCAGTTGTCAATCGTGTGAAGATGTACCTGGTTTGTGAGGCATCTTTCCCACCCATAAGTCGTGTCCCAAACTGACCACAGGGTTCGAGAAGATTGATGTTGTTGGATCCCGTGTAATCATTCGCCAATTTTACGATTGTATCAGCGAGAGAAACTTCACCGTGATGGTAGGCACTCTTTTCCGCTACAAAGGCGGCCAATTGTGCAACCTTCATCTCAGCGGTCAAATTCTTTTGAAAACATGAATACATAACCTTTCGTTGAGATGGTTTGAGTCCATCACAGACGTGTGCGATGGAACGTTTCAAATCCGCCAGTGAGAAGTTTACCAGGTCCTTGTGAACAAAGTCAGTAATGTTCAACTGTTTCACATTACCATAAGGAACCTCTAACTCCTTGGGGTCTTTTGCGGTACTTTCAAGAAGCCAAATCTTTCGATCATCAGCCTTTTTCTTATCAAAAGCCAAAGTAATAGATTTATCAGACATCACATCTGTATCAAAGTTGACTGTGAGGTCTTCTATCTTCTTGAAGTACTCCCTAGCCTCCGCAGAAGTTGAGGTACCCAAACCCTTGTAGTACTTGATACGCCAACCAGATTGTCCATTTCCATACCATGTACGAAATGCGGAGTCTGTATAGAAGGATTTACTTTGATTACCCCTAGAAGCCTTGATGATGGGTGTGACCATTGAAACAACAAATCCCAACTTGAGGAGACTGGGCCAGAAATAGTCAATCATATTGAGAATTAGACCCTTGATATGTGAACCGTCATTATCTGCGTCAGTCATGATCATTAGCCTTCCGTATCGAAGCTCGGATACATCCTTGTATTCCTTGCCTTGTTGGAGACCCAAGATCTTCTTGAGGTCATTGAACTCCTGGTTCCCCGTAAGCTGTGCCACAGAAGCATCTCTGACATTTTTACATTTCCCTCGAAGCGGGAAAACGCCATAGAGATCACGACCAACCACAGAGAGACCAGCGACAGCGAGTGTCTTAGCCGAGTCACCCTCTGTGACAATAAGGGTACACTTTTTGGATTGCGCTGTTCCAGCTTTGTTTGCATCATCAAGTTTAGGGATACCAGTAATTTTAGACTTTCGTGCTCCGCCATCGGTTTTGGCAAGCTCCTTCATCTCTTTGAACTTTGAGAGAGCTGTAAGCTCATCAGAAATACCCGTCTTCAAGACATTTTTGACGAAGGTTTTAGGCATCTCAAATTTAGATCCAAAGTCTTGAGCTTTTAGGGTACACTCAGACTTAACCTGACTCGAGAATGAAGGATTCTCAAGAGTGGCCTTTACAAAGATATTGAAGGTGTTCTTCACTTGTTGGGGTTTGAGTTTGATCTTCTTTGCCATCTCTTCGATGACACCAGACGTAACCAAGGATGCCACGTGGTCTACATGAGTTCCACCCTTCGTGGTGCAGATACCATTAACAAACGATACCTGTTCCAGACCATTCTCTGAAGGTCCAATACATACGGACCAACGGTCTCCAGTAACTGATGTGACATTCTCAACACCGTTGTGCATCTTGGCATACATTTCAAAACTTTGTTTGGGGAGAACATCTCCGTTGAACTTGACCTTGCAATTTGGGGTTGTGCAAATGTTAGCATCCCAGACTCGTTTCTGAAAAATCTTATAGATCGTAAAGTCCATCTTTGTCATCCCAAACCTTTTCCAATCCGGTACGAATGTAATAGAAACAGATGAAGTCGATCCAGAATGTTTTTTTATTTTTGGTGGTTCACAGACAGTCATATTGTCGGACCATTTTTGTGTGTACATTTGTTTAGTCTCGTGGTCCTTGATGATTATGGAAAACTGGGATGAGTAGATATTCGTCAACTTGGCTCCATAACCATTACGTCCTCCCACCACACGCTTTTTGGAGTCGTCATAGTTAGTACTCGTGAGGAGATGTCCAAATGTAAGTTCTGGGTTCCATAGACCCTCCTTTTCATGCATACGAACACCAACACCACCAATTGGGCCATTGTTTTGAATAGTCACTGAACCACTGACTTTATCAACATCGATGGAGATGGATGTAACATGCTTAGGGTGCATTGAGTTGCGATCAATCGCATTGACGAGGATTTCATCAAAGATTTTCAAGAGAGCTGGGGAATATTTCAAGTTTGTCTTTTCAAACTTTTCATCGTTGAGGGTCCAATAGGGTTCGACATTCAAGTCGACTGGACCGACATATGAGTCAGGTCTCTTGAGAATGTGTTCTATATGGGTGAGCTTTTGAACTGATTCCATTTCTTCTTATTTTTTATAACAAGTCTAATCTCTAACTTAGGTTCGAATCACTCTTTATTAGACCCCGTTTTCAATGCGCACCGTCAGGTTCAGATCAATGGCACCCCTTTCGTTCCTAGGAACTGTGATATGTCTTTGTGATGCGGGTGGGGTATTGCGGTTATCATTTAACCTATTAGAGTAAGTGTTTAATGGTAAGCCTTCATAAGTGATTGAACTTAAACCATTATCAGATCTGAGTCCAGGAGTGAATATGCGTTTGTACATTAAAGAAAAATGTGACGGAGTATTGAAACGCTGGTTATTCCACATCAATTTTCCATCGTTCATAAGATCGATGTGAACAGTGTTAGACTTGTACTTCATAATTAGAACCCTTCGGCCAGGTTGTATGAGTCCAGCATCTATGAGATCTTTTAATGTGTTTCGCATGATATCGTATATTTATTCTGAAACGTGATCGACTTAGGTTTCGAATTTGTAAAAATAGTATTGAAACACCATGTATGGTGGTATCAACATGACCTATCTAATAATCTTCTTTTTAATAGATTCAAGAATTTTCAAAGCAGATAATATAAGTAGTATATTCTTGGTGATCGGTATCCGCATTTCAGTTGGGTGTGGTATAGAAGGTCTTCGTAATTTTTTATGTATTCGTCGTAAAGCATCACATGTCTCGAGATATTTACCCTCTGGCATCTGGTCCCTCACTTCGTCGATAGTGTTCATAACTATGAATAGATCTTTGTCTACTGCCATAAAGTAATGTGATAATTTTTCTTTAGATACCTTAAGAGATGTACTTCTATTTTATCATTGCCATATTCATTCTCATTTTATTTGTGCAAAATAAGTCCAGAGGAATAAAGAACACCGTAAAACATCTCATCAAGCAGTCGGCGAAGTACGCTACCACAGCTCAGCAAGATACAACCCCAGCCATTTCTATGCGAAACGCGAACTATGCGAGTGCGTATCTTAACGCAGCCAAAGATATTGCGAGTGACTCTCAGATTCATAACAGCACCGGTATCGACGTCAGAAAGTTTAAAGAGCACATAACTAATGTACAAGATATGGTTACAAAGAAGACGACTGATTCATGTCCAGAATTTTCGGGACAAGTTGATATGTATTTGTCTGAAATAGCCACCTAAGTGAGTATAAAATATAAGAAAAGTAAAAACTAAAAATGCAAGTTATTCACGACACCGTGTGGGATAAGTGCCTGGCCGATGCGGTCAAAATGTTTCGTCTCAGTGAACCAGATGATAAGTGCCATCGTCTAGCTGATGCGACTTGGAACATGAAGAGGAGATATCAGGAACATGCCAATAA
>Ga0181379_1001030_pt1 | contig 13243 bp, 8 predicted proteins | sample 2SPOviralmetaG_FD_130115 | JGI IMG/M metagenome (GOLD analysis project Ga0181379, IMG submission 130115) | Marine viral communities from the oligotrophic San Pedro Time Series (SPOT) site, San Pedro Channel, CA, USA - 2 SPOT_SRF_2009-07-10 | ecosystem: Environmental > Aquatic > Marine > Strait... | reverse complement strand
TACCACTTCCACCTGAATCACCAGATGAGCCATTTGTTCCTGAAGAACCACTAGTTGCAGAACCTGCACTTTGACCTGCATTACCTGTATTACCTGAAGAACCATTTGAACCATTTGTTCCTGATTGTCCACTTTGTCCTGAAGAACCTGAAGTACCGCTTCCACCTGAGTCACCTGATGAACCATTTGTTCCTGAAGATCCTGAAGTATTTGAAGAAGCACTTTGACCTGCTGCACCCGTATTACCTGAAGATCCACTCGAACCTGATGACCCTGCTGTTCCTGATGCTTTACTTAAACCACTTGAACCTGCTGTTCCTGATGCTTTACTTAAACCACTTGATCCTGTTGAACCCGAAGTTGCACTTTCACCTGATGAACCTGTTGTCCCATCAGCTCCTGAAGAACCTGATGAACCTGCTGTTCCACTATTCCCTGCTACACCTGATACTCCACTAGATCCAGCTGAACCATTTGTACCAGATTGTCCACTTAAACCTGAAGAACCTGATGTTCCACTACCTCCTGAATCACCTGAAGAACCATTTGTACCACTAGATCCTGAAGTATTTGAAGATGCACTTTGACCTGCATTACCTGTGTTACCTGAAGAACCGTTTGAACCTGAAGATCCTGATGTTTGACTACTTCCTGAAGATCCTACTGTTCCTGAACCACCACTTGCACCTGAAGAACCAGCTGAACCTGATGTTTTACTTTCACCTGAAGAACCAGTAGTACCATCTGCACCACTTGATCCTGAAGAACCTGATGTTGCTGCTAAACCTGAAGCACCTGCTACACCACTTGATCCTGTTGAACCCGAAGTTGAACTTGCTCCTGAAGAGCCTGCGGTACCACTTCCTCCTGAATCACCTGAAGATCCTACTGAACCTGAAGTTCCTGAAGAACCTGATGTTGCACTTGCTCCTGCTTCTCCAGCGTTACCACTTGAACCATTTGAACCTGATGAACCAGCTGTTGCTGATGCACCTGAAGATCCTATTGTACCACTTCCACCACTTGAACCATTTGTACCTGAAGAACCTGAAGTTTTACTTTCTCCACTTGAACCTGTTGTTCCATCATCTCCTGATGATCCTGATGAACCGTTAGTTCCACTTAATCCTGAAACACCTGCTAAACCACTTGAACCTGAAGTTCCATTATCTCCTGAAGAGCCATTTGAACCACTTGTACCTGCTGAGCCTGAAGTTCCACTTCCTCCACTTTCACCTGATGAACCTGTTGTTCCATCAGCTCCTGAAGAACCGGATGAACCAGATGTTCCACTATTTCCTGAAACAGATGATACACCACTTGAACCTTGTGAGCCTGAAGTTGCACTTGCTCCCGAAGAGCCTGCTGTTCCACTACCACCTGAATCACCTGATGAACCTACAGAACCTGAAGTTCCTGAAGAACCTGAAGTTGCACTTGCCCCCGCTTCTCCTGCATTACCACTTGAACCATTTGATCCTGAAGATCCTGAAGTGTTACTTAATCCTGAAGATCCTATTGTACCACTTCCACCACTTGAACCATTTGTACCTGAAGATCCAGAAGTTTTACTTTCACCTGAGGAACCTGTTGTTCCATCATCTCCTGAAGAACCTGATGAACCATTAGTACCACTTAATCCTGAAACACCTGCTAAACCTGAAGATCCAGAAGTTCCATTATCTCCTGAAGAACCATTTGAACCACTTGTACCTGCTGAGCCTGAAGTTCCACTTCCTCCACTTTCACCTGATGAACCCGTGGTTCCGTCTGCACCTGATGATCCTGAAGAACCTGATGTTGCTGCTAAACCTGAAGCACCTGCTACACCACTTGAACCTTGTGAACCAGAGGTTGCACTTGCACCACTTGAACCTACAGTACCACTAGCTCCACTTAAACCTGAAGATCCTGATGATCCTGATGTTTTACTTTCTCCACTTGAACCTGTTGTACCATCGTCTCCTGATGATCCTGAAGAACCATTAGTTCCGCTTAAACCACTTGCACCTGAAAGACCTGATGAACCTGTAGTACCATCACCACCTGAAGATCCATTTGTACCTGATGAACCTGATGTTTTACTTTCACCTGAAGAACCTGTTGTCCCATCTGCACCTGAAGAACCTGATGAGCCAGATGTTCCTGCTAAACCTGAAGCTGCGGATACACCACTTGAACCTTGTGAACCTGAAGTTGCACTTGCTCCTGAAGATCCTCTTGTTCCTGTTCCACCTGAAGATCCACTTGTACCTGCTGAACCTGAAGTACCATCATCACCTGAAGATCCAGATGAACCATTAGTACCGCTTAAACCACTTGCACCAGATACACCCGCAGAACCTGAAGTACCATCGTCACCTGAAGATCCACTTGTACCTGAAGATCCTGAAGATCCTGAAGTTTTACTTTCACCTGAAGAACCCGTAGTTCCATCTGCACCTGATGATCCTGATGAACCTGCTGTTCCTGCTAAACCTGAAGCACCTGCTACTCCACTTGAACCTTGTGAACCTGAAGTTGCGCTTAAACCACTTGAACCTACTGTTCCTGATTCACCTGAAGATCCACTTGTACCTGCTGAACCTGAAGTTTTACTTTCTCCACTTGAACCTGTTGTTCCATCATCACCTGAAGAACCTGATGAACCGTTAGTTCCACTTAAACCTGAAACACCTGCTAAACCTGATGAGCCTGAAGTTCCATCTCCACCTGAAGAACCAACTGAACCTGAAGTTCCACTTGAACCTGAAGTTCCACTTGAACCCGAAGTTCCACTTCCTCTACTTTCTCCACTTGAACCTGTAGTACCATCGTCACCTGATGATCCTGAAGAACCATTAGTTCCACTTAAACCACTTACACCTGCAAGACCTGAAGATCCATTAGTACCAGTCGCTCCTGATGAACCTGATGAACCACTTGTTCCTGATACACCAGCAGAACCATTTGAACCTGCTACACCACTTGTACCTGATGATACTTCAACATATCCTATTTTACCAGATCCTGTTGCATATGTTAATACAAAAGGAAAGTCTTGAATTGGTGCTGACTCTATTTTAAATTCATCTCCTGTTCCACTTATATCAAAAGTACTACTACCTGTTACTGCAAATCCCCCAGCTACTCCTCCAACTGATCCTGTAATCTGAGCTGATCCTGAAAATGGAAAACCTTGTCCACTACCTCCAGCACTATCACTTAATGTTCTACCAACATATTGATAAACTGAACATACAACTGTATCACCTGTAGTAGGTGAAACTGATGCATCCACAAATTGTATTACACCTGTTTTATAATCAAACTGATAATTTGATGGGTTTTGTTTAGTACCATTTACTCTAATAGTTACATTATAACCCGGTGTTAAATCTTCTGTATCAGCATTTGTTAAAGATGGATCCGAATATTTTGGGGAAATAAAACTACCTTGTTGACCTGTTTGTATAATTTGAGGTGTTACTGCAGTTGCGGGATTATGTCCTGATGCTGATATTAAAAAGAATACTTCTGTTTTTGTACCATTAACAACATTTGAAGGTGTTAATTGTTCTTGATAATAATATCTTAATAAATCAGCACTACCAGATAATACATATTCTCCATTTTGAGTACTTCCTGAGTATGGTAAACCTGTAGTTGGGATAGCTGCTTGGTCAATATAAACTTCAGATGCATTGATGTCAAGTACACTTGTGAATGCTTCTTGAGCATCCGAACTTTGTTCCATCGTATACCTCCTACTCGCAAGTAACCTATTTGATTTTTTAGTTTTATCTAATGCCATCCTTTATTTTATGCAATTGTTATATTTATACTTGTTATTGGTGTTGGATCATTTTTATATCTTATTATAACTATAAAGTCTTGATCTGAAGCATCTAAAACCATACCATCTCCATTTCTCATTGGCATGTTATAATTATTTCCACTTATACTACCACCAACATTACCATATAAAGCAATGTTAGATGTAAATGGGTTAATAAAACCATCATTAGCTTGACTAGCAATAATAAGGTTATCTGTAGTTGCAGTTGGATCATATATTCTTGGTGGAGTATAATTTCCGGTTCCTGAACTTTTAAATATTATTGCTGCTGATATACCATTTGATGTTGAATTCCAAGCTTGTAAAGTAGTACCTAAACTCATTGTTACACTTCCTGCTCCTGTATTTAAATTTCTTTGAAATGCTCTAGCATAATAAATATAATCTCCTGATGATGGGTTTGCTGGAGACCAATACCCAAATGAACCACCAGCTTCAACTAAATAGCCAGGTTTTACTTGTAATTCTAAAGGATCTAAAATATATTCATCATATGTAGATGTAGTAAATTTATCACCACCAGCATATGTTCCTACAAGTAAGTTATTATTAATTTTTATTCTATTATCCTCTCCTGAAAAATTTTCTGTCCATGAAGTTGTTCCAACTAATGCACTTCCATCATATCCTTGAGCTCTACCATAATAAGCCATTGAACCTGATGCTACTAAAGCTCCATATGTTCCGGGTTTAAAGAACTCATATGTGTTTGTATTTGTATTTATATCAACTCCATTTCTTCTTCTACACCTATCTTCTGTAGTAAATGTTGTTGGGTTAATTGTAGATTGTCCTATATTAGTTATACCCGTAGTACCAGCATCTACTACTAAACTACCTCCTAATTTTACTAAATCATTTTCTGTTGGGACAGTTCCAATTACTCTAGCAGTTGTTCCTGTAGAATCAAATATAAAATTAGATGTTTGAACTGAACCACCATTTGTACTTCCTAAATCAACACCACCTGCTCCATTATTAATTACTAATATTCCATTAGATTCAAATATTCTTGCAAATGTAGTACTTGATGCAAACATTGGATCAAATGCATTTGTTATTGAAGCTGAAGATTCCCAAGTTGCTCCTCTTAAATAAGCAGCACCTGATAATGATCTTGATGTTGCTGTTAATGATTGACTACCAAAATACCCTATAGTTGGTGTGTTTGTTGATATACCACTATTAATTGCTGTTGTTGGGGCATAAAATATTTCTTCATTTTGAGCAAAGAAATCTGAGTAATTAGATGAACCTGATTGTACAGCAATTGAAGATGAAAAATAATAATAACCTGATGAAGTTACATTACCTAAACCAATACCACCATTATATAATAACTGATCAAAAATACCTACAAATTTACCATCTTGGTAAGCATCAGGGATTAAAGCATTACCAGTTTCAATATTTCCTATAGTTAAACCGTTTGCTGTTCCTGGTCCTGTTTTTGATAAAAGATGAACTGAGGTTGAGGTTGCTGTAACTGGACTTTTTGCTGAGTTATCATAAAATATATATTGATCTGATCCTGATACATTAAATGCTTGCCCTATATTTCCTAAACCAAATAATTGTGTATCAGCAGATGATGAAACAATTGTTGAACCTCCTGCTACTGATGAATATTCTTTTTTAAATGATGAATTATTGTAAATTGGGCTAATCCCACTAAATATAGTTGAACCAGGAGTTGCAAATCCTTTTGAATTTAAATAATTAATTACGTTGTTAGTACTTGATTGAGGCACACGTCCACTAGGTGCTGTTCCAGTACCATTATTGGATGTAGATACGCCTAAACTCGCGTAAGTACGTGTATTTGGAGCTGCGTCTGGCGCAGAAGCACTTAATAAACCTGCCATAAACCTTACTATTTCTGCTGTATCTGTATTATGGTCAAAATTATTAAAATATGAACCATCTAAATCTGTTTTCCATGCTTTTGATGTAGGGACTCCTACATTATCTGTATAATGCCACATTGACTCACTTATAGTCATAGCATATTTATCTACACCACCACCTGTTCCTGCATTTGAAGCCGTTATGTTAGCTCCTGTTGTTGTAAATGGTGATTGTTGTATTGTACTTCCTGTTACTTGTAGTGAAGAAGTAGTACCAAAAATAGTACCTGTTACAACATTAAATATCCCATCTGTTACAGCACCTCCTCCACCACCATATGATCCTGTACTAAAGAATTGTCCTGTAGTAGGGTCATACATTACTGTTTTAAAGTTAGTATCTGTATTATCTGTTACAGTAGCAAATAAATTTCCACTAGCACTTACATTACCTGTAATAAAAACACCTGAACCTGTAGTTCTAAATTTTTCAGAACCACTAAAATATAATTGAACTACACCAGAAAGTGAATCTGCTGTTACTCCTCCCTTAGTTCCTCTAAAATAATTACCACCAAGATTATCTTCTAATACAAGTGAATTTGCTGCTCTTAAAAATAAAAATCCTTGTCCTTGATCTTCTATGTAACTATTACTACCATCATGATAAATTTTTAAATCTCCACCACCACCACCAGCTTTGTCACCTAATCTTATAAAAGTATCATCAGGTAAGGAAAGATCCCCATTAAGACCAAGTGAACCTGTTATTTGTAAATCATTTGTAGTAGCATAAAAGGAACCAGTTTGAACAAATATGCCTGATCCTCCACCACCGCCACCTGTAGAATTTATTGTTACTACACCTTTTCCATCTGCAGGAGAAATTGTAACATTAGATCCTGCTATAATTTGATTAACTCCACTTTGGGCACCTGCTATATCTACACTATGTGTAATACTACTACCAGTAAAGAAAAACGACAAAATAGATGCCGATAAAGAACTAGAATAGTAGAGGGACTGAAAATTTCCATCTACTTCTGCGAACGTTAATTCTGAGCCTTTATTCTGTCTTAATATTATACCCATTTAATTTTATTTATAAATATTACGAATTAACATAATATTACTATTGATCTTCAAATTTTGCAATTTGATTATCGGTTTGAATGCCCAAACGTGGGTTTGGATTAATTCTATTATTTTGTTGTATTGAATCTATAGTTTGTACTGTTTCTTGTTGAAAAACAATTTGTGTTGGTGTATTAAACTTTCTATTAAGTTTTGTTATTTGTTTTTGTATAGTATCAGGAACTAAATATCCATATAATTTAAGTGAAAAAGTTGCTTGAACTGATCTTTCTCCTTTTTGTTCAACCTGTACAGGTGTAGCATAATTATCAATCCTAGCTCTAAATTGATATCTTTCAGGATTACCCCAATATGAATCTGAAGCATAATTTATAGATTCAATAATTTTATTTAATTGTTCTACATAATAAGTAGCAATAATAAAATCATAAGTCATATTAACATAATCTGGAACTACTACTGCGTAATTTGTTTTTATAGGTCTTTGATTATTTAATGTAGCAAAATTATCATAAGCATTTTTAGTACTATATTGTTTTTGAAATATACTTACATTATGGGGATTATTTGCATCTAATTTATTTGATACTGTTCTTACTTTTTCAATATTATTACGTTTAAAAGTAATTAAAGGTAACATTATTTTACCTTTTTTATCTCTATAATATCCATCTTTTTGAACTTGCTTCCATCTTTCAGGTGAACCATATATAAAAGGTACTTGTTGAACCGCGCCATTTTGCATAACAGTAGGTTGAATTACTTCTTCCATATAATACATTATAGCTTCATCTATATCTTTAATACCTAAAGAAAATGGTTTTGTATTATCATCTCTAAATGATACTTGATTTCCTCTATTAAGAACACCTGCATCATTAGGATTACCCATCTCAGAAAAACCAGGTGCTCCTTCAGGAGGACTATAAGGTTCAATTTGAGAGTTTAGTATTTCTCTTTGTGTTTTCGGTATTGGTGTTTTTCCTCTACTAGCCATTTAATGATGGGTTTGAATTATTTCCAGTATAAAGTCTTTCTTGTGTTATTCCTACTTTATCTGCTGGTACATAATGAGTTTCACATATTACTGATACTGATGATCCAAATTGATCTAATCCTGGGTTTTGTATTTGAGGATCATTTGGGTAATCAGGATTTTTTCCTAAGAAATATTGGTTAGCATTAACATTATCTACTTCATAATATCCTTCTTGGTACATAATAATATCACCAACTTGAGGAACTAAATCAGCTCCATATTGGTAGTTTGTAGGGTCAAAATTTAAATTAAAATCTTCCATTTTACCTAATAAATCATCTCTTAAAAATTTAAAGGTAGCACCCCAAGTAAAATCAGTACCTAAGTCTGTTTCAGGAAAATCTTCATTAGATCTTTCAATTAAACAATTTAATAAAACAGGACCCATATAATATTTTTCTTCTGCGGCTTCACCATACAAATTTACTTTAGTTTCTTCTAATTTAAATTTATAAAATGAACATTGCTGGGTAATGACATCAGCCATTAATTCCCTTTGTAAATGTCTAAATAGACTTATATCTCTTGCACCTCCAAATAATGCCATATCTTATCCTATATAAATTGGAAATGGTACTTTACCTAATTCCTTTTCTAGATAGTCGCCTTCTACAGCCTTTCTTTCTAGTAATTTTTCTCTTGACATTTCACCTAAATAAGCTCTTAATCTATCAATTAATCTTTCTTTTTCACCTGTTGCTGCTGTAATTAAGTCATTTGCGTTTAATGTAACATTATCCCCAGGTACAGGAACTACTTGATATTTACCTCTAACATACCCTAACATTTCTTTACATACTGCTAAAGCATAATCAAATATCCAAGCTCTACCTATAGAATTAATTTTATCATAATTTGGATTTTTATAAGGTACATCATAGATATTAGCTATTGTACTACTTCCTCCTACTACAAATGAAGCACTTGAACGTTCTGAATTTAAAATATATTCAAACCACATTGTTTGAGGGTGTCCATCAGGTATAGGAAATAATCTTAAATTATTGTTATGCATTTCAAATGAATAATTAGATCTTCTAATCATATCATTAAATTCAATTTGTTGAATTACCTGTAAATCATAATTCATAGGCATTAATACAAAATCAACACCTGCTGGTGAGTAATTACCAAAACCAAATGAATCCATTAAATCCATAGTACCCATTCCTGATCCTACATAAGGATCAAAAAATCTTAATAATGCTGGAGGTGCTTCATAAAACACTCTCATAATTTCTATATCATGTCCTTTATAATGAGGAATATTTTCATCTGCCCATTTTTCTAAATCATAATCTTGAACACTTTTTGTTAATTGTATTTCACCTTTATGCCATGTAACATTACCCCCAGTACCAGCTTCAACTCCGTATTGCTCAGCAATTTGAATAACTCTTCCTAAATTAGGAATTACAGTTGTTTCTGAGGCATCAAATGTCCCTTCAGCACCTTCATATGTTAAATAATTATCCCTAACTCTATAAGCATATACTTCGTTAGCATAATCAGTAACGGCTTCTTCTAATGCTGTATAGAAATTATATTTTTGTAATTCAATATCAACTATTGGATAACCTAATCTTTGTGCTGCAAATTTTGCAAACTTATCTGCGTCTTGTTGGAATTCTATATCATTATCATAAAACCCAAAAGGTGTATCTCCTGGGTGGAATGAACTAGAACCGGGCCATATTGGTATATTTGCCATATTATATTATTTTTAAGCGTTAACTACTACGTATTCAACATCAATACTAGAACTTAAAGAATAAACAGATATAAATTCTATATCTTGACCAAAAGTTCCATTAAATAAACTACTTGTTACATTAGGGCTTGAAAACATTAAAGATGAAGTAGGTAAACATTCCATAGTCCAATAACTAGCCCCATCACCATTATCTGATGATGTAAAATTAACTGCTAAAGATGCTGAATTGTCTAAGTTAGAAATTCTTACATATTTCATACTACTAGATGGAAATGTACCAGCGCCAGGATCAATACCATTAACATTAATTAAATCTATAGATGTTGTTTGAGGTACAGTTACAAATCTTCTATCTACATTAGTTACATTATCAATTGTAAAAAACGTTTCATTAAGAGTTTTAATATCCTTAACAACATGCTCCTCCTTAATTTTTATTTGAAATTTTGTTGGGGTTAACGTTGATGCCATAATATACTTTTTGTTATAAATATATAAAAAATTATTCCCAATTATTTATTTCCGGGATTTTCCACTACTTCCTGAGGTACCTTTAAACATACCTTTTTTTTCTGCTTCCTCATAGATTTCAATTAAATTATCAACAATAGGATCTCTGTGATTTTGCATTAAAGTTATACTAGTCATTTTTTTAATTCTTCTAGCAGCAGCATATAAAAATCTAAAACCAGAATCTGCTTTACCTCTTAAATCAATTTGATGATCATCACCACAAACTATCATTTTTGATCTTAAACCTATACGAGTTGAAATCATTTCCATTTGTTCATGAGTAACATTTTGTGCTTCATCTACTATAATACATGAATCTAAAAATGTTCTACCTCGCATAAATGCTAAAGGTACTATTTCTATTTTTCCATCTTCAATTAATTTTTCAACTTTAACTTTATCAAATAAAGAATACATATTTTGATAAATTGGTTGAATCCAAGGATCCATTTTTTCTCTTAAATCACCAGGTAAAAATCCTATTTCTTCTTTTGATACTGTAGGACGTGTAATTACAATTTTTGTGTAATGTCTTCTTAACAATCCATCTAATGCTATATTACAAGCTAATAATGTTTTTCCTGAACCTGCTCTACCAGCTAATACTGATAATGTGTGATCTAATATTTTTGCTTTTGCTTCTTTTTGTTCTTCGTTTAATTGTAATTTAAATTTAATTGGGTTTTTTACTATTCTTTTTTTTCTGAATACTTCGTCCTTATGATGGTTCGATGTCATTATTCGTTTCTTTAATTTTGATTAATTTATCAAGACCTGCGTTTACATGCATTGTATCATCTAGAATGGTCTCAAATTTATATCTAGAATCTAGAGGTAGAACTAAATCTACTTGTGATCCCCATCTAATCAAACTGAATCTTTCGTTTTGTGTACAAAGATCCCCCTGTTGTTTAAAAGGGGCTATTACATTTACATCTTCATCTGCTATTTGTATTATATGGTATGTGTAATCTAAGGAAGGAACATACACTTGGTTAGACATTCTTTCATTGTATTTTAAATACGCCATGTTATTCGGATTGATTACTTTATTTAAAATATCCTTCTCTACCGCTAACATTGGTTTGTTTGTAGACTCAATAGGTTCCAAACGTTTATACTTAAGTACACCACCGTAAGGAATTCTATTAATATGTACATCATAAAACGACATAAATATTCCAATAACTAAAGAAGGTTTATTATAATCACTATCACCCATTACATCTTGGATAGTATAATCAATACCTTTTATTTCTAAAACTTGCTCACCAGGTTGAACTACTTTTTGATATAAAATAGTACCATCTGCTGGGCTATAAAAATGTTTATAATCTATGTGAGTTGACCTTAAGGGATCTCTAAAAAAGAATGTGTTACTTAATTCCCCTACTGATAATTTAGATAATTCATTTACTTCACCATTTAACCAATCTTCTAAAGTCTCAGCCATTAAAGAAGTGATTTAAAATGATCAACTCTATTTAAATGCATTACCATACAACTTAACATAGCTCCAGATTTCATATATTCTGATAAATTAAAAATTACAGGTTCCATTCCTTCATCAGAACATATTTTTTCTAATGAAGCAATTTTATGTTTTTCACCTTCATAAAATTCATCTCCTTTTTTCATTTCAGAAATATTTGAAGCACATAAAATCATATTACCTAATCTAACAGAATTAGCCATTCCATACATTGAGTCTTCTGCATCTATGTCTATTATGTTAGTATATTTGCTAATTTGCGCTAACTCGGTTTTATCATATAACTCAGTACAAACCATAGTTGACCGCGTATTTAACGGGAATATACTACAATCTAAATGGTACATATACTCATCAACCATCTTAACTTTAATAACTTTCATATTAAAGTTTTCTTCCATCCAATGGTATGTTTTTATATCTGAGCGAATATCATATCCCCCTATATAAACATTATCTTTTAAATATTTTATATCTGCTTCACCTTCCCATTTATGAGGTGATATGTGAGTATTATAACCCATTTGTTTAAAGAATTTTTCACCTACATATTCTTCTCCTTGTCTTGGGGGTGAAGTGTAATTTGATAGTAAAATATGATTTTCATCACAAATATGTGGTAATTGTAATCCTAAATTTGCTACATAAATTAAATCTTGAAAATTACCTTCTGCAGGTAATAAATGTACTAATGATTGTCCAGCCATAAAGTTATACAAGTCCATAAACTGCTTATATGCCTTTGGTCTATTTATTGCTAATTCTTTATCGGACATTTCCTTCATCCAAACATTATTTGGATCATCTGTTGAAAATGTATGTGGGAAATTCATTACGTAACTTTGAATTGGTAACTGCGAGGGAGTTTCTTTCATTTTAATAACTATTTTGTTGAGTATAAATATACTAAGTACCTACTAGGTAACCAAATAACAAAAAAAAGCCCCGCTAATGCGGGGCTCTTAATTACTATTATTTTAAAATCTTAATATTAAAGAGTATTTAAACCATTAACAAAGATTTTACCATAAAATTCTGGTCTTACGACTTTCTTAGCGTAACGAGTTAATAGACCTTTTCTTGGAGTAAAGGTATTTGGATCGTATACTAATGGAGTCATGATCAACGGAATATATGGAGCAAATACAGCACCAGCTTCTAAGAACTGACCTCCTCTAAATCCTAATAGGATTGTATTTTCAGTCATGTAAGGGTTCTTATAAACAGTATATCTAGAGTTGATAGTACCAGCTTTTTGTACACCAAAAGCGTAGCTCATTTTAGCAGCATCACCATCAGAAGTACTAGCAAATCCTGGTATAGATTCGATAATAGTAGCTACTGTAGGAGAACATACTAAGAAATTAGCACCACCTCTAAGTGTTTTCTGGTGAATAATATTACTTAACTTCTGGATTTTAGTTCCTAAAGTTTGGAACCATTGTCCTTGAGAGTTAAAGAATCCTAAGTCAGAGTTTACAACACCTGTAGAACCAACTGCTAAGTTATTCTGAGCACTCCACCACTCTGTACCAGCTGCAGCTGATTCGATCAACATATCAAGAATTTCTAAGTCAATTTCTAATGAAATGTACTCACTCATGATTGAAGTTAATTCAGCTTCTGCATCTAGAGAATGGTAAGCGTTAAGATCTTGAGCGAACTCAGGAGTCCAAACTGCTCTTAATTTTCTAGTTTTAGCAAC
>Ga0181379_1001029_pt1 | contig 13251 bp, 22 predicted proteins | sample 2SPOviralmetaG_FD_130115 | JGI IMG/M metagenome (GOLD analysis project Ga0181379, IMG submission 130115) | Marine viral communities from the oligotrophic San Pedro Time Series (SPOT) site, San Pedro Channel, CA, USA - 2 SPOT_SRF_2009-07-10 | ecosystem: Environmental > Aquatic > Marine > Strait... | reverse complement strand
CATTCTAATTTATTACAACAAAATAAAATCTTCAGGAATGACATATGGAATACTATAACAACAGGGGTTTCTTTGCCAGAAATATAACTAAAATAATAATTGGGGTCGTAATTTTACTCGTGATCTCGCTGGCCATGTCGTCATTCGGTGGTGGGAGTGACGCTTCCACGGAAGCAGCTGTTGAGGCGGTCAAGGCCGCAGAGGAAGAGACCGTCGAGCGTGGGGGGAACAGTAGTAGCGGTGATACAGTCAAAGAGGGGAGCGAGGAACACGTCGCTCGGGTTACGACCGAGGCGAAGTTCATGTCGAACGTTACCAATCCGTTAGATGACCCGAAGGTTCTTGACGCGTCATCCAAGATGTTGTATGGCAAGTTAGATTTGAACAGTGATGGCAAGGTCTACGGCGACGAAATACCGTCGAATATGAAAGGTTTTGATCTGGACGGAGACTCCGTTTTGTCGATGGAGGAACTCAAGGCCTATCTCAAAGACGCGTCCTGAGTTTAAAACCCGAATCGAAACCGTGAAAAGACAGCTTCCCATCTTTAATCATACGCTTAATCGTATTGCCAACTTCGATGTTGTCCCGATACGCTTGAGCGTGCTGAGGCTCCGAGTTCAGATCCGGCATAAGAAGATTAAAAGCCATCATCTTCTGTGGGACGGAGAGTTGCTTGTCGGTGATTATCTTCAGAATATCCTTTGGAATCTGTGAGACGTCCATTACTTTTTAATAACATCAATTTCCTTAAACTTAAACGCGAGGAGATGCCTGATGCTTTCCACGGCGATTGGTTCAAGGTTGTAGAGCACCGCGATAATACCGAAGGCGACCGCGACCCGGATTACGGACCCACTTTTCTTGAAGAACTTGTCAACTATTCGGTGGAGGAAAAGATTTGGTAGCGCGAAAGCGACGACCAGTAAACCGAGCGCGGTCGCCAGTGCATCGGACTCGCTACCAGTCTTCTTGAACTTCTGGACGGACAACATCGCTATGCTGGTAAGGGCTACGAGGTCGATCATCACTTTGCCAACCTCCTGTCCAAACGAATCTGCGTTGTGAGGATAGATAGAAACCTGAGGGTGGATAGAGACCGCCCCTGCAACTTCGTTCGCGAATGCGCCAAATTTATACGACATGGTTTATTAATAGTGTATATTTTTTTTAATTTTGAAGTCTGCGTATCCACTTCGAGACTAGTTCTGGAAAGTTTGCTTTAATAGTCGCGGTGTACGATTCAAGCAACTCTTTTTCTGTCGCCTCATCCTGGGTAAGGAAGTTGCGGTCAGGTAGTACACCCATCTTGATGCCGTTCAACCAGTCTAACCTCTTATTAAAGTTTTTGAAAATTCTATATGAAACGAGCGACTCATGTCTAATGTTCAGCACTCTAATTTCTTCGTGTATTCGATCTAAGTGTACCATTAACTTGAGGTAACATTTTTTGGTGGGTTCTGCCAGGCCATCTGAATATCTCTGGCTCTACAATGATTCACAAATGAAACTGGGTCGTGCCAATAGGTACCCACGAATGCATCTGGATCGTTCACGTCGAAACTCTCACCACCTTGCGTGTACGCTATTCCGAACTGCCCAATCGACGGGTGTCTCAGGGCAGAATACCGTTTCCCAGTCGCACACGCCTCCATCGTGTGCGTTCGTTTCACGAGATTACAGTGGTTGCAGAGCGGTTGAAAGTCGGAAAGCACTTGAGTTCTGCGAGACAAAACCCTCGGGTCGTTGTACAGATCGTTTTTGTGATCAACAACTTCGGATTTGTTTTTTCCACAGCTCACACACGGTTGATTCTCGAGCGCCAGTCTGATATCGTCTCTGATAGGACGATCCTTACTCGGGTCGTCCCTCAGCCCTATCATCTGAAGCTCGACAACCTTGCTCGTGCGCTTCTCTGGATTTTGTCTGAAAACGTCCCATACATATCTCTTACTGTTGAACGGAATTCCATTTCTGATGTTTCCATTGTTCGACCAACGAATACCGGCGGTGATCACTTCTTCTATTGAGACCCGTCGAGAAACCCCTAATTCGTTGGGCTGAAAAAGCGCGTCGATCTTTTGAGAGTTATTCATTTTCGTAGTTATAATACGTATTAAACTTTTAAGTACCTTCATTGTCTACTACATTTTTAAGGAGTTTAAAAAACTCCGGGTCGATCTCTGATCCGATGAATCTGCGACCAGTTCGTTTGGCTGCGACGGCCGTGGTACCACCACCGAGGAATGTATCTACGACTAAGTCGCCTTCGTTCGTGTGTTCTTTGATCAGCTCCTCGAACAGGGGGAGCGACTTCTGGGTCGGATGGAATCTATTCTTACCCGCTGCTGTCGGATAGAAGTACACACCTTTGTTGTAGGATGAGTTGTAGGTTGCCTTGTTCTTCCTAACGAACGAGACCGCGATCTCCTTGGCGTTTGAAAGGTAATTGATTTTGGAGTTTATAGGTTGTGGGTTGTTCTTGACCCATACGAACCATCGAAATTGTTGCAACTTGTTTTTTCTCATCATGGCGATCAGATATGAAATTTTTTCAATATCGAACCATACGATACAAGTTCCACCGGGCTTGAGCTTTTTGTAGAATAATTCGATGAATTCTTCGAGTTTTCCCAAGGTGAAATCCTCGTCCCATTGACCGTATTTTGTTTTAACAGCGTATTTTTTTCCATAGATCGTACCGTATTTGAGGAAGTTCTCTTTTGCGTTTTTAGCCATTTTAACATCCTTGTTTTTTTCGAGAAAGACTTTCCATTCATCTTCCGTCTTGGAGAGATCTTGATCCGAGTCAATCGCGTCTCTGAGCTTGTTCATACCCGATTCACGAGAAATGATGTACGGTGGGTCAGTCAGGAAGAGATCGACTGAACCATCTTGAATGGTATTAAGGAGGTCTATACCGTCGCAATTTCGAATATCCATTTCACTTATTTATTACACGAATCATTTCTTTATTTACCTGCGAATGAAAACACCACGGGCGAATTCTGTAAAAGGGGTCCGATCGGATTTTCGGATCTGTACAGCTGCCCCGATCCAGACTGGACCAATGGGGTGTCGACATTTAAGAGACATCTTTTTGGTGGTGGGGAGTCGTAAGAGTAAGGGGGGTACTGGCTCCGAATAATAATTGTATTCTTCGCGGGGGGTGCAGCCTTCTCGAACCCCGGCGGTGGGAACAGTGTGCGCGGGACGATGTGTCCGTCGACACTGTGCTCGCACACGGTTTCGTCCCAAGAGACGACGCGCGGCGCTTTCATTGGCGCGCAGGGCGTCTCGAAATGGTAGGGCACCCACGAGTCGTGGGTGGTGCCGAGAATGAGCCGCGTCGCGTCATGTGTCGTCATGGTTTCCCGCCGAACGGACGACACGGTGGGCGCGGTGGGTGATGGCGAAGAAAAAGGAGAACTGGTCATCATTATGGTGTCGGTGAGGTGTCGGTGAGGTGTCGGTGAGATCGAGTGTGCGGTGCGGTGCGGTGATGCGTGTGCGCGTGCGTTGTGGTACGCGCCGCGCAACATGAGCCGTGAAATAAACAGTTTTTTGAATTCAAAAATTCTACGCTAAGATTAGTCCAAATTCAGCCAAGAATCGACCTCTTTGTAACGCTGGTACAGCTCAGATTCCAAATCCGTAATCACACGATTCGCCTCTTCTTCGTTCATATTCTGAACAGCGTGCACGAAATTTCCAAAAGAAGGTGGCATTTCCCGCGCTTTTTTCACCTCACTCAAAAATTGGCTCAGCTGGTGGTGGCCGAAAATTGGGAGGGTGGTACGGAATTGTTGAGGGTCAAACATCTTGATTTTTACTGGGAATTTCCGTTTCCCTAGGGTCACAATGTTTTGCACAGAAGAACACGAACCGCACGCGGTCCTCGCGAGCGTCCATGGGTGGGACGTCCCATTCTGGATCGACTGCGGCCGCGGCGCGCTAAGCGTCCGCGAGCTGACGGCACTTATACTAGACGGGTTCGCGAAGCAGGTTCCCGTGTGGCTACCTCGAGACGACGATGTCACTCTCATGTGGTCCGGTCGCGTTGTCGACCCGATTCTTAGGGTTGCCGACGCGATCCCTAACCAAGCTCGAGTTTTCGTCCACATATAAAAAATAGAATCTTTTTAATAATCATGTATCAAGTGTTTACAGATGGTAGTTGTTTGAATAACCCAGGAAATGGGGGATGGGCTGCGGTGGCGAACGATTTCAAAATATGTGGCGCGCAGCGCGACACGACCAATAATCAGATGGAAATGGTAGCGGTCATAAAAGCACTGGAACGAAGTTTGCAGATCGGCGAGCGCCGGGTCTGTATCAACACCGACTCTTCCTACACGAAAAATGGTATAACTTCGTGGATCATCGGTTGGAAAAAGAACGGGTGGCGCACGTCCAAAGGAGGTGACGTCAAGAACAAAGAACTCTGGCAGAGACTCGACGATCTACGCGAAAATTTTATCATCCTGGAGTGGAAATGGGTCAAGGCTCACAGTGGCATTCCGCAAAACGAATTGGTCGATACCTTGGCACGTAACTGCGCAAAAAATATATCAACAGTAAGTAGCTGATGAGTGACCAGCACTGCGAGTGGTGTGAAAAGCAGGAAAAACTGCTAATACGCTGGGCGGAGAAGGCCGCAGGGTATCGGTGGCTGCATAATCACGCGAGGATCAACTTCAAACGGACCAACGACTGGTTGGCATACCCGAGCATCGTCATCGCGAGTATCACCGGTGTCGGTGGCTTTGCGGTCCTCTCTCCATCTGGGAGCGACGACGCGTCCCCCGAAATGCAGCAGCGCATTGTGATTCTTCAGTACCTGTTTGCCTTCCTTAACGTGGCAGCGGGAATCCTCTCGTCCGTGTCTAAGTTCAGTCAGAGTCTACCACTTTCCGAGGCGCACAGTGCGATGTGTGTTCAGTGGAGTAAGTTTTATCGATCGATAGACATGGAGTTGAGTCTCGACGTAAGGCACAGGACGGACGTCGTGAAGTTCATCGTGAATTCCAGAAATCTGTATGACAAACTTTTGGACGACTCTCCAGATATCCCATCGGACAGTATTCGTGCGTTTCTTCTTCAATTTCCTGACAAACCAAACAAACCCGATGTATGCAACGGTTTATCGATAGTCGTCAATGACGACACCGACTCTGTGAGTTCATCCAAACGGGCGGTCAAGAGATGGCTCGGGGCATTTAAAGGTGTCACTACACGGAGAAAAAGTGATGATGTAGAGATGGACGAGTTACACCGAGTAGATTCGGTTTAGAATTCTTTTCTCAGTACACAATAAAACATAATGTCTATGAAAATAGTGGCATTTCTGGCGACGACGATCGTATACGGAATAGTCTATATGGTTCTTGATAAGGCTGACCCCAACGCCTTCGGGTTTGGTAGTTGGATAGACCCTTTTTACTTCTCTTTTACAACGATGTCGACGGTGGGTTACGGTGATTGGCTTCCACAGACAGACGTCGCTAAGATGGCGGTCATGAGTCACCAGTTTATCCTGATTGCGGAAATCCTCACCTTGTTCTTCGATAGTGATTCACCTCCGAAGATGCCTAAGATGCCCAGTATGCCCCGTGGTGGTATGGGTGGTATGGGTGGCATGGGTGGTATGATGAAGCGTCGCTTTTGATTTAAAGATAACGTGCGAGACATAAATAGATGAACATCGGGATCCTAACTGCGGGTGGTGTTTGCCCGGGTGTAAATAACATCGTAAAAACTTTAACTCTGTACGAAAATTCCCTGGGGAACCGCGTTTTAGGATTCAATGAAGGATTCAAGGGACTCAACCGGAATATTCGAACGGATCTTAATCGTAAACACATTCAGGACATCGCGGGTAGCATCTTGCGCGTGTCCTGCGAACCTGTGGATTTACAGGCTTCCGAGAGCACGCTGAGTGAAATCGACCGTCTATACTGCATATGTGGGAACGAATCGATGAAAAGCGCGTCGAAACTCGCGATGAGCGACTCGGTGCAGACCAACATCGTCGGTATAGCAAAGACTATCTTCAATGACCTTCCGGGCGATTTGGAATCGGTCGGGTTCCAAACCGCTGTTCAGGAATTCGCCAATTATATCGATTACGCCTACACAGAAGCTTCGACGACGAACTCCATCGTCTTCGTAGAAACACCGGGAAACAAGGAGAGTGCGCTGTATACCAACTCTATATACGCACGATACTCGAAAGTGACTGATATGATTAACCACAAGACTAATAAAACAATTTCGATGCACCAGATAAAAAATAATTGCGAGACGAACGGCTTCGCGGTCGTTATAGTCGCAGAATCATGCGACTATAAAGAGATTGTAAACTATTTGAAAAAGTGGTCTCTTCACGAGGTAAAAATTATGACCCCTGGGTTCGTCATAAGAGACGCCGAGGCCTGTGTGTACGATTCCATTCTCTCCGTGAAGGTGGCGAAGGAATCATTCATGGATGCACAGAAGATGAGGAACTTCATCCGCGGTGGAAACACGCGTATCCTATTCGAGGATTACATTAAGATGGTTTAAAGATTTGCGTTCTTCAGTTTATATATCGGTGTTCCTATAGCTCAGTCGGTTAGAGCGTGGTGCTTATACGTATGTTATACTAAGAAGGGTTACACTTTCGTAAGCGACGCCAAGGTCACGGGTTCGAACCCCGTTGGGAACAATTTATAAACACATGGCCATTAGAATGCCGTTTGTCTGTTGAGCCTTCGAAAAGAGTTTCTTCTTCTCTTGCGCGCTGAAGCCTGTTTCTTTCTCCCAGGGTCCACTGCTGTAAAATGTGGGTGTACGCGCGGGACGACTCGCTGCCCTGTTCGGCGCTCTCCGAACAGTGCAGGGATCTCTACCCATATCTAACTCTCTCGCCGCGACTCTGAAACCGAGCCTTTCGTAATATTTGACCACTGCTCTCAGGGCGGAAAGGACGACACCTCGCTTCTTCATGTCGCGCGCCATGGCAGCGACGAGTTCGATCATCGCCCTGCCGGGTGCGCTGTACGGCTTTCCGCGGTTGTTGAGGGGTTTGTTTATTGATTTCCCCTTACAGATGACGTCAATGTAGAGCCATTCATCCATGAAGTTCACGATTGTGAACCCACGAAGCTCACCGCGGACACCCGATGCGAACACGTCGTATGCGAGAATAAGAACATCCGCCTGGCGGACCGCACCTTTAACATACGACGCAAGTACACCGCCTTTACACAGTTCATCATATTCGACTCCCCTGATAATTTCAGATGCCTTGGTACGGAACAACCTTTGATCTTGTTTTTTGTAAACGATTTCGACTCCGTTCTTAACCGAGTTCATTTAATATTAACTTAGAATAAAATGGAAACCTTCCACCTGAACATCACGGACGGTACCACTCCCCGTGACATGGACTTCTTTTTCAACTACGTGTGGTTCAGGACAAGGCGAAAAGCACACATCGTGCTCGACACGACGCGATGCAGAGAAGTGAATCTCGGAAGAGTTCTGTCGATGAAGGGTATATTGGACAAACATCGGCACAACTCTAGGAAGTATATCGACCACACCACGGTTTATGTAAAATCTAAATGGGCGAGGCGACTCCTAAGTTGGGGGTTAAAGATTATTAGAACGGAGCGACCAGTCAGGATCGAATATAAAGAAATGATACGCAAGTGAAACATGACGAGCCCTCGGGCGCTACGAAGTTCTATTTGTCGGACGTGTTCAGACGACCGCATCAGTTGGCAAGATTATTTCATGAAAGTCGCCATCCTCGCATCGATTCGGTCTCCGTGTGAAAGGTTGAAGGTCGGGTGCGTCCTCGTGAAGGACAACCGTCTCATAAGCATGGGGTACAACGGCTTTCTCGCGGGTGCTGAGCATAGGTCGATCATCCGCCACGGTCACGAACAGGCCACGATACACGCCGAGATTAATGCCATCACCGATGCAGTCAAGAGAGGGGTCTCCATCGACGGCGCCGAGGCGTACATCACACATTATCCGTGTTTGAACTGTTTCAAAGCGCTCGCGAGCAGTGGCATCAAGAAGATATTTTACGAAATCGACTACAAAAACGACTATTTACTAGAACAACTAGGATACGACATTCCAGTCGTGAAGGTTTAGTACCCCCACTTGACGTCGTCAACCTTGGCATTCTTGTTTTGTCGACTGATGAACGATTCTCGGCCGTGGTCTCGATGACCTATAGTTGATTTGTGTGAGCGATCTATGCGCATGTAGTCACGTAAGTCCTTATAGAACACCCGTGCACCTTTTGCAATCAAATCTTCAGTCTTCATGTCAACGTGATTGTCCATGGGTAAAAAGTGTTTCATGTAGTTCTTGATGTTAGGCACGTGAACTAAGTAGCATTTCGTCGACGAGATCCACTTCACACGTTCTATGTCACTTTCCTCGTGGGTGTGAAAGGGTAGTCGCGATAGGCAGTGGAAGAAAATCAGTTCAAAATCATCCTTTTTTCTGTCAATCACATTTTGAATGTGGGCGTACAACTCTTTGGATTTCACGATGACGTTATCTTCGAATATCACGGCGTACTTCAACTCCTGCTCCATGGCCCTGCGGTAGAAGTCGAGGTGGCCGAAATAGCACCCAATGGCACCCATATTAAAGTACGTAATATTTGGGCGAATAGTGTTCGAGTTGTAATGCATCTCCACCGCTTTTTTGAAATATTTTGGCACTATTTCCTCTTCGTACTCACGAGCGGTCTCTAAGTCCCTCGTGTCCGGACCGTATATAACTTCGATGGGTATTTTCGGATCGTGGTTCTTGAAGAATCTTTCTCGTCTCAGCGTCTCCTTTTCCAGTGTCAACAAAAAGCACTTATACTGGAACGGTGAAGACCCGGACATGATGTACACCGCGATCAAAAACAAAACGACAACAATCGGAACCATCTCTACTTAAAAATAATATTTTTTATTTCCTTAAAATGGCTTAAAGAGAAGAGTGTAAATCAAGATATGCGCGCTCCTATAGTGTAGTTGGTCAACACAGTGGACTTTGAATCCACTACCCCAGGTTCGAGTCCTGGTGGGAGCTCACATCCTCTCTTAGCTCAGTCGGTAGAGCAGTGGACTGTAGTTCCAATGGTCACTAGTTCGATTCTAGTAGAGAGGACCATTCCTCTGTAGCTCAGTTGGTAGAGCGACAGGCTGTTAACCTGTAGGTCGTCGGTTCGAACCCGGCCGGAGGAGACCCACACCTTTTACATACGTGAACCCGGATGTAAAAGATGTTGAAACGTACTTAGAAAGATTGTTTTAAGCATGAATAAAGATGTCCACTATTCTTAAGTTTTTTACGGCACCCTTATACGCGCGGCAAAACCGCCTTCGCGCGTCTAGTCTAGATCACCCACCGCTTCCCCCGAACAATGTGAACGACTGGAGCTATGGACCTTATTGTTTCAAGGCGACGGTAGAAGCCGTGGACGGAGAGGGTATCGATCGAACCTTCATAGGATACAGTCAAAACGTGGATATCGCAGAGAGGGTCGCTCTTTGCTGTAACAGATACAAGCGAGAGGGTACCTTGTGCACGGAACCGTCGCTCACGATGAAAGGTGGCGAAAGTGATGAAGCCGTTTTCATGAAGTTGAAAAACAGTGAGAAGCTTCATAGGCTCATTATCTAATTACATCTTGCAGCACGTGTAAGCGAATCGAATCCAGTCCTTGGGAGCTTTCAGCCCCTCACTAACTTCAAAGTCAACGCGTGTTAACGCCTCTGTGGGACTGCATCGGACCTTTCCAAGTCCCTTGATGGGGTCCATCTTACCCTTACCCTGATACGGAAGCTTTCGTTGCAGTTGATCACTCACAGAGATGTTTTCGTGACTCGTTTTGGCGACTCTACCGTTTTTTGCCAGGTGTCGCAGTTCTCGTATACCGTCACCCTGTGACGAGAAAAACGGTGTCCACTCGGTGTACTTCACCGGCCTACACGGCCCGGCGACGGGTTGCTTACTGCATTTGAAATCAAATTCCATCAAGTTCGGATCTAGTCTGATATCATTTGTCTGCGCCCCGCCGAACCTGAAATTTTCTTTGACCATGGAATTTTCCCATTTAGGCACGATCGTAGTCAGAGGAAAGTTCTTTCCGGCAGCATCCGCGCCGTACTCGCCGGCGCCGACCGATTTGAAATCACAATCCATAATCTTATTAAAGTTCTTATCCGGTTTCCTTGCCTGTAAGGTGTTCGTCCTCTGATCAGAGATGGGCGTTTTGAATTCGCCACCAATCTGTTTTCTGCACCGCGCAGTGTCGGAGCACATCTTGTTACCTTCCTCTTTCGTCCACGTCCATCCCGGGGCACCAGTCAAGCACCTGAAAACTTGTTTGTAGTTGTCGTGGTAGCTCCGGAACTGGTGTTTGAAGAGAAGGGAGGTTTCGGTCTCCACATTCTTCTTCTCCTTAATAATGTCACGGGGTACCCCGAACTTCTCCGAGCGTATTTGAAAGCTGTTTATAGCGTCAGATCCACAATCGACACGAAGATCGTCTTTCGCCCATAGGTTCGTCCAGGCATTTTTATCGTACCTACCCCATTCAACCTCGACATCTGTGATGTTGTCTACGACTCTGACTGGATTACCTTCGAGTGAAAATGAGTCGCGACCCCGGTTGGGAAGTGTATCGCCGCGATTCGGCCAGAGAAGGGCGGACTCCGTGGGTCGTCGCCTAAAATACGCACCGGAGGGAAAATACGGAAGTTGCCCGAGCCCCTCTGATTTCTCAACCCTCGTTCTGAAGCTCTTACTCCTGGGATCTTGGTACTGATCCAACTCCTCATACATGTCGTCTTCCATCTGTTTCACCCACGTCTCGTTCGCTTCGCGCTCTAACTTTTGAGTCTGTTCCTCTGAACCAGCCTTGTAGAGACCCATACCGACCCCACCCATCAACGAGAGGATGAGGATGGAGGATACACAGAGCATCACCACTATGTTCAGTGCTCCCATTATAAAGTGTTGAGATTAAAATTTTTCACTCTGTTGATCCGGTCCTATTGTGATCGGGGGAGCCTCTAGTATCTCGGTCTCCAACTTTCCCTCTTTATTCGGCTGAACATATGCGATCCTGCAGTCGTTCGCGCGAAGGACGGGGGTTCCCGTCTGAGTTGGGACGACGATGGGGCGGCACAACAGGGCAAACATTTACATAAGTGATGATTAAAAATATTGGTATACCTCAAAAAATTTTCAGAACCTCTCTTGAACGAGATTTCTTTAATTCGCCAACCTGTCGGTTTAATTCCACTCCCGGTTGTTTCAACCCGGAAACCATGGAACTCGTAACCCTAGCCACGGTCACCTCGTGGTTGCACGACTCACAACACGGGTCATCAGCGAGAGGAGCTGCGTTGTGACCGTGATCTCCGATGACGCCGGAGCAGAGAGAGGAGGACGCCATTGAACTCATCGCTGTGTATGCGTCGTCGCGTGGAGGCCGAGGCCACGTGCAACGAAAAGTGGCGTGTGCCGAACCGTATATTTTTTTAAAATTGGGGGGTGCAGGGACTTTTGATTTTTCCCGCCCAAACCGCGTGACACGGACCGCACAACACACCGCGCGTGCACGATGAGTGACACCCTCGATGACATCCACCGAGAGATGCTGGACAAGATCAGCGACGCGGCCGCCGACGGTACGATGCAAGAAAGCCTCTTCGTCTCACTCGCGGACGACATCAAGCGACTGCATGACCACGAGACACCGCGCGCCGTAAAAATACCATGGGTGTCTTTCTCCGTCAGCGACGGTGTGTTCGCCGATCCCACGCTTAATCTCGATGGAATAAGCGTCTTACCCACCCACGAAGCACGAGTAACACTACCACGCCTTCGAGTATCACCATACCGCATCACGTCGTCTGAATGGAATATGCAGCGTCGGACGTGGGAGCGCGAGCTACGCACGAAGGAGCAGGATATTTCCTTCACGCACCGGCGGATCTCCAGGTTGTACGCTAACCTGAATACCCATAAAAGTATCAGCCGCGTGACAGCAAAGCACAAATCTCTGGTTGCCGAGGCGAATATGACCTACGAACAATATATCCGCGCGTTCAATCAACAGAAAGAAAAAATGAGACACGATTTCTGTGAGCGAATCAAAAGACAGATCGCGAGATTGCACGTATACGAAAAGCTGAGAACTCAGCTGGTCAATCGCATGCACCAAGCTGGTATGCGTGCCGAAGAATTCATACGCTTTGAACCGGTCTGCAGATCCAATGGTGGTCCGAGTTACGGAGGTTTTGTCATCTATTCAAAAGGTAGATTGACTGGGAATCGACCCATCTTCAATATGCGTATCGACTGCGCGAAGAGAGATTGCGTCATCAAAATTTGGCAGGCTGTTCGGAGAGACAATCATTTCTATGAAAATGGACGCTTTTTTTGTGAACTGTTGTTCGCATCTGCTAACACGTTCAGACCACAGCTCCCGGAGATCACAGACTCTTCCCGAAGAGCCGCTTCAAATCCTCTGTGAACATACTGAAATGACCGAGTCTGTACTGACTAAATGCCCATAGAGTAAAGAACACTGTTTTTGTAATTTTATTCACATCGTTTTCTTCCATGACGTATATCGGCGAAACGACGCGGTGCATGAAGGTCTTCTCCTTTTCCTGATTTGTGAGCATCATCTCCAACTGCGTCATAGCGCAGGTGTCGTCATTCACCGACCAGTGATAAAAAATAAAGGGGATTATCATACCATAAAACTCCAGCTGTCTGCGATCGTTCAGGAAAGGAGTCACCAGAATCCATAACAAAAAACAAAAATGAATCCAAAATATTATATTCATATTTACTAAGATGAGCGTAGAAAATATAACAGAGGAAAAAATGGCGGCATCGTGGAACGATTACCACGAAGTTATTCTTAAAAATTGGGGGGAGCAGAGTGCCTGTTACCGCTATATGCACCATAGATCTTTCCTGATGTACCGGAAGCTGTCTCTCCGGTTTAACCTACCGGTCATCGTTTTGAGTACGCTGACGGGTACGGCGAATTTCGCTCAGAGTACATTACCCGTCTCTATCCAACCCATGGCGCCTTCGATCATCGGTGGTCTGAATCTTATCGCTGGGCTTATAGCTACTATTAGCACCTTCCTAAAAATCCAGGAGCTCATGGAGAACCACCGGACAGCCGCACTCGCACACGGGAACCTAAGCAGGAACATT
>Ga0181379_1001026_pt1 | contig 13265 bp, 17 predicted proteins | sample 2SPOviralmetaG_FD_130115 | JGI IMG/M metagenome (GOLD analysis project Ga0181379, IMG submission 130115) | Marine viral communities from the oligotrophic San Pedro Time Series (SPOT) site, San Pedro Channel, CA, USA - 2 SPOT_SRF_2009-07-10 | ecosystem: Environmental > Aquatic > Marine > Strait... | reverse complement strand
AATGGTTCGCACCAGCAGGTTTAAACAGAGGTGGTATCACCGGAGCAGTTTCTGTACTAAACAGATTAACTCACGCTGAGAGAGATACACTATATGAAGGAAAGATTAATCCAATCGCACAATTCCCAGGTGAGGGTATCGTTGCTTTCGGACAGAAAACTTTACAAGACCGTTCATCAGCACTTGATAGAATCAACGTAAGAAGATTATTAATCAAAGTGAAGAAATACATCGCATCTACATCAAGATACCTTGTATTCGAACAAAACACATCTCAAACGAGAGGTAAGTTCTTAAATACTGTTAATCCTTATTTAGAAGGAATACAACAAAGACAAGGACTTTACGCTTTTAGAGTGGTAATGGATGAATCTAACAATACACCAGATGTAATCGATAGAAACATCTTGGCAGGGGCAATTTACTTACAACCTACTAAGACAGCTGAATTCATTGTAATTGATTTCAACATTCTACCGACTGGGGCTAGTTTTACAGCATAAATTAAAAATTAAAAAGAACTATATTTATAGTAGTATATAATAGGAGAAAAAAAAATGGCAGAAGTATTAGAATTTAACGATATGTTCTACACGAACTTCGAACCGAAGATGAAGAACAGATACATCATGGAAATTGATGGTATCGCTTCATATTTGATTAAAACGGCAAATAGACCTTCTATTTCCTTCGAAGTTGTAACATTAGACCACATCAACGTAAAAAGAAAACTCAAAGGTAAAGGTGAATGGCAAGATATTGAAATCACTTTATTTGACCCAATCGTTCCAAGTGGAGCACAACAAGTAATGGAATGGGTGAGAACATCACACGAATCTATTACAGGTAGAGATGGATATGCAGATTTCTATAAGAAAGATATTGATATCTATATGTTAGGACCAGTTGGAGATAAAATTGAAAATTGGAAACTTAAAGGTGCGTTTATTAACAATGCAGTATTTAATGATTTAGACTGGGCATCAAATGACCCTTCTGATATTACATTAACACTTTCTTACGATTACGCAATCTTAGAATACTAATACTATAATATACTTTTGATACTTCATAAAAGGTTCTCTTAGTGAGAACCTTTTTTTATGCCTTTTTTCTAACTTTTTAAAAGTTATATATTTATATACGAACATTAAAATAAAAGTTTATGGCAAATTATGATTTTCCAACAGAAATCATCTCACTACCCTCACAAGGTAAGTGTTACCCTGAGAGTAATCCTCTCTCGAAGGGAACCGTTGAGATAAAATATATGACTGCTCGTGAAGAAGAAATTCTTGCATCGCAGAATCTAGTGAGAAGGGGGGTAGTGATAGATAAGTTATTCGAATCAATTATAGTTGAGAAGGATATTAATATAGATGATATTGTATTAGGGGATAAAAACGCAATATTATTAGCAACTCGAATTTTAGGTTATGGACCTGAATATAAAATACAAGCTACTAATTCATTAGGGGATACACAAGAGGTAACAGTTGATTTAGGTAAAGTACAAACAAAAGAAATAGATTTCGAATTACTTTCATCAGAAAACAAATATAAATTCACTACACCACATGGAAAAGATGAATTAGAATTTAAGATTCTAACTCATGGAGATGAATCAAAGATAGATGCTGATATAAAAGCACTACAAAGATTAAACAAAGGTAGTGTATCTGCAGAACTTACTACAAGATATAGATACATGATTCTTTCAGTAAATGGTGAATCTGATACAAAAACCATCACCAACTTCATTAATAATAAATTCATTACTCGTGATACTAAAGCATTCAGAGAATACATTGTTAAGATAACACCTGATATCAATATGGAATTCGATTTCGAGGATGAACAAACAGGAGATGTGGAGGTGAGAACAATCCCTATGGGAGTTGGGTTTTTTTGGCCTACCGAATAACTATTCTATATTACTTCATAAACAAATTTTTGAACTTTGTTACCATGGTAATGGGTTTACACAAGAAGGAGTTTATAGATTACCAATTCATATTAGAAGATTTTATTACAAAGAACTTGCTGATACTAAAAAGAAAGAAAGTGATGAAGTAAAAAAATCACAAAAAACACAACAAAGACCTTCCACAAAAGGACCAAATGTAAGAGTGAGGAAATAATTCCTCACTTTTTTTTTACGATATATTTATAGTAGTATAATTGGAGAATAATATGAAACTAACAAAAGAACAAGTAAATTATCTAAAATCCAAGCCGGCATTTCAAAATGAAGGTATCGTTGGTAAGATTTTTGCAAGATTACTTAAGAAAAAACTAAAAAACAATACTGATTTTAAAAAAGCAGTAGATTCTTTTGATACTGCACAAGATAGAATGAAAAAATCTATCATAGATGCAGAAAAATCAGGAGTTAAAATTCCAAACGAACTTAAGAAATACGCTGGATTGTAATAGATGGCAAAATCTAAAGCAGAAATACAACAAGAATATAATGAGGCTTTAAAGGTATCCCAATCATTAACCGGTGCGTTAAATAAAATGATTGATAATACTGAAAAATCTCAAAAAAAAGTATCTGATGCTCAAAAGAAATTTAATGATGATTTAAAAAGTATAAACGCGGGTGCAACTGATTATGAATCTACTCAAGATGCAATCTTAGCACTAGAAAAGCAAAAATCTGGTTTGGCTAAGAGATATTTTGGTGCAAATGCAAAAATACTTCCACAAAAACAAAAAGAAGTTCAAGCAAATATTGATGTACTAAAATCTGAAGGTGAGAGAATCAAATTAGTTAATCAATTAGATAATTCAGCACAAAATTTAGCAGATAGTTTAAATGGTTCTCTTGATGGATTATTAGATGGATTAAGTGGTATACCTGTAATTGGTAAGGGATTATCAAACTTAGCTAAAGGACCTATAAATCACTTAAAAGGAGCATTCTCAGATTCAGCCAAAATATTTACAACAAAATTTAGTACAGCCCTAGCTTCTGGTAAGAGTGGTATGCAATCTTTTGGAATTGCTGCTGGTTCTAGTATGAAAGCGGTAACAAAAGCAATATTTAGTCCACTCGGAGTTATAGCATTATTTACTGCTGCCCTTGCTGCAGGTGCCATTGCTTTCTATAAAATGGAACAAGGTGCTAAATCATTTAGGAATGAGACTGGATTACTAAATTCCCAAACCAAGGAAATGGAAGGGAATATTGCTGCAGTCTTTACATCAACAGTTGGGTTGGGTGCATCAATGGAAGATGTTGCTAAAGCAGCTGCTGAATTCACAAATGAATTTGGTGGTATAGAACAACCAAGTAGACAGGTTATGGAATCCATGATAGTTCTTAATAAGAACTTTGGAATTGCAACTGGTGATTTGGCAAAAATAAATAAGTTATTTACAAATTTAGGTGGATTATCACAAGATGTTGCTCAATCTAATATAGAATCTCTTACAGCATTATCACAACAAGCAGGAGTTGCACCATCAAAAATAATGGCTGATATAGCTGAAGCAGCTGAAGATGCAAATGGATTTTTCAGAGGAAACGTTCAAGCATTAGGTGCTTCTGCAATCAATGCAGCAAAAATGGGTTCTTCATTAAAAGAAGCAGTAAGAGTTTCAAAAGGTTTATTAGATTATCAAAGTTCTGTTTCATCAGAAATGGAAGCAAGTGCAATTCTACAAACAAACTTAAACTTCTCACAATCTCGTTATTTAGCTGCAATAGGAAAACCTGCTGAAGCTCAAGCAGCAATGGTAAAACAACTTAGAGAAACTGTTAATCTGAATCAACTTAATAACTACGAAGCAGAGGCTCTTGAAAAGGCTACTGGTATGACTGTACTTCAGATGACAAACATGGCTAGAGTTCAAGAATTAGGATTATCATTAGATAAAGATAGAGCAAAATTATTAGGAGAAGCAACTCAAGCAGGATTAGATATAGCAAATATGTCAGCTGATGATATTAGAAATAAACTTAAAGCTTTAAAAGTACAAAAAGAACAACAAGGTGCTATTGAAAATATGGGTAATGAGTTTTCAGCATTAGGACAGAAAGCATTGATGGCATTTTTACCTATTGGTAAAGTATTGGTTAAAGGGTTAAGTAAAGCAATTCCTATTATTCAAGGTATAGGTGATGGTATTACATTTGTGTCCACAGGAATCTCTAAATTTGGAAATGCCGTAATGAAGGCTTTGACGCCAGTAAAAACTATACTTGGTTCTTTTATTACTTTATTTACTGAAGGACCTCAAGCATTTCTTGATAAATTAAAAGAAATGGGTCCTGTTTTATCTGCAATTACTGGTGTTGTTGGTACATTAGCATCAATTTGGGTAGTTTCAATATTACCATCTGTGGTTGCAACAGTAACTTCTCTTGCAGTTGGTATGTTAGGAGCATTAGCAGCAGCAATTCCTGCTATTATTACTTTTGCCGTAAGTATGGCTTCTGCAGCAATTGCTGCTATATCAACCGCGAGTGCAATGACTCTTGGTATTGGAGCTTTAGCTATAGCCGGTGGTATCGCCGCTGCCGCAGTAGCAATGGATTCAAGTATTGATAGTACTAAAGGAAAAATTGAAAGTGTAGATGATGGGGTTATATCTCCAGATGGAAATATTATCAGTACACATCCTGAAGATTTCTTAATCGCAACCAAATCACCAGAAACATTAACTAATACAATATCAGATAGTGGAATGGTATCTATGGATGGTGTTATTAATGAACTTAGAGAATTAAAAGCAGCATTTATTTCAAATAAAGATGTTTACATAGATAATCAAAAAATTACTTCTCGTATTACAAGAACACAAGAGAAAAGTAATATTAACCAATTTGGATTATTAGGAGCGTAACTTATGCCAACGATATTAGAACTTTTTAAAAATAAAGATTCCTTCAAATATGGGACAACTTACTCTGATGTAAAAGAAGATACAGAAACTTTTGTTGGAACAGAATTATCTGGTCTAAGAATTCGTTCTGCAGCAGAACTACCAAATCCAGTCTTATATGGTAATGAAGTAATTCGTATAACTTCAAGAACAACACCTTTATTAGATGATATGAAGGGAGATGTAGGTGGAGGTGGATTGATTGGTGGTGCATTATCAAAACTAACAGGAGGAGCAGTTAAATCAGTTAGTGGTATTGCAACTCAATTCAATAAAATGTTGGGTATTCCAATTACTTATATTCCAACAAGATTAACTGGTAAAATACAAGGAGAACCACCAACAGACCCTAAGGCAGCAATGAAAGCAGTACTTAGTGGTAATTTAGGACCTCATTCACAAGAGCCTATTACAAAAAAGTTAGTTGGTGCAAATGGAACTGAACTTGGAAAATTATTAAAACAAAGTGGTGGAGGTAATCCAAAAACAATTGTAAAAAATGTTGCAGGTGCAGCATTGAAAAAAGCAAAAGATAAAGTTAGAGGTGCTTTATTTGGTGATAATAAAGATATAGGACCAAATAAAGTAAGAAAAAATAAGGGAGCAGTATCTCATTCTGATAGATTATATTCAGATGAAATGAAAGATTCTCCTTCTAAAAATACAGAAGGAAGTAAAGATGATTTTAAAGATATACTACCAGGAAATACTACTAAAGGAATTAATTTAGAATTAGTTTCACCTATACATGGTGTAACTAGAAAAGGAACTCCACAATTACCTGGTCCAATGGCTGCAATGATGATTGCAACTGGTTTCGTACCAGATAGAATGGGAAGGTTTGGTAAAACTGAATATGGATTAGATACTAATTCTAAAAAACCTGCTCAAAAGTTTTCACCAATGGAAGGGCAAACATATAGTGAAGTTTATAAAGATAATGAGGATAACCCAAAAACCTTACAAGAAAGAGGATTAAGAAATAGTGGTGATACTATTGCAATGGGAGACCCATATACTACAAAAGTTAATACTGAAAATGGAGAAGTAACTGTTGAAGGGTTTTCAGCAGTAAAAGATTTAGTTCCCTTTTTCATAGGAAGATATAAATCAGAAACATATCCAATGATGGCATTCAGATGTAATATTTCAGGTCTTACTGAAACCTCATCACCATCTTGGAATTCTAATAACTTTATTGGTAATCCATACAAATATTATATCTTTGAAACAGTAGAAAGAAGTATATCTTTCAATTTACAAGTATATGCACAGAATCCATTGGAACTTGCAAACAACTGGTCTAAATTATCTAACTTAACCAAATTATCATATCCTTTAATTGAGAACAACATGGCTCATCCAAATTTTACCGAATTTACCCTTGGTGATATGTATAAAAACAAGGTATGTATTGTAGAATCACTTTCTTACACATTTCCAGATAATGGAACTTGGGAAACTGATGTTGAAGGATTATTGTTACCAAAATTTATAGATGTAGCAATAACTCTCAAGTTTGTAGAAAACATTGAAGATGGTTCTATTAGAGGATTATATTCATATCCTAAAAATCTATCAAGTGATACTGAAGTTAGTTCTCAACATCAAATTTATGAAAATGCAGATAGATTCGTAAAATATTATACGGTAGATGAAACTGGTGAAACAAAAGAGATAAAGAAAAATATTTACACAGATGAATTAGCAGCTGGTAGTAGAGTTGGAATTAAAATTAAAGTATAAAGATGGCAGGTAGATACAAAACAAATAAAATTAAAAAATTAAATGATGGTAGAGAGGTATATAAATCTAAGATAATACCAAATATACCAAAATCAGATAATGATATATATGTTGCAGTTCAAACAGGTGATAGGCTTGATTCCATAGCAAAAGAACATTTGGGAGATGCATCTTTATGGTGGATAATTGCAGATGCTAATAATATACATGATGCACCATTTTCATTAGCAGATGGAACTGTTCTTAGAATTCCATCAAATCCACAAGGCGTTATTAATGCAGTAAATAAAGTTTAATCATGGGAACATGGCCACAATTTTCATATCCTTATCCTGAGATACTCGATAAGTTAAGTGCCCGAGGTGGTAATAACTCACCAATGCCATATGCAAATGCTGGAGCTGGTGTAAGTGGTTTAATGCCATGGATAAGAGTAATATCGGCTCTTGGTGCTAAAGGTACACAAACAACTGGAGGTGGATTAGTATTACAATCTAATTATCCCGAAGATGGATTCAACATAAGATATGGTGATGGTTCTAACAAAGCAGGAATTATTGGATTTGAATTAGATATGGCAACTCCAGTTAGACCACCCGCTGGTAGACCAACAAGACCTTCCCCTATTATTAATGGATTATCTGTAAGTGAAGTAGATGTAGGTAGAAAAACAACAAACTTTTCTATTATATGTTACACTCAAGAACAGATGGAAGAAATTTCAAAATATTTTATGGAACCCGGATTTTATTGTTTTGTAGAGTGGGGATGGAATTCTACAAAAGCCCGTTCACAATGGGTTGGGGATGCTACTACTGGTGAAATTACACCATGTCAGATAGCAAAACATATAAATTACAAATACATTCAAGAAAAAAGAAAAGCATCAGAATTTGAATATGATTGTACATTAGGTATAATATCAAACGGTGGACTAAAGTTTGGTGATAATGAAACATATATAATTGATGTAGAACTTACATCACAAGGAAGTGTTGCTCAATATATGCAATCTCATAAAGCAGGGGCATCTTCATCTACAAAAACAGAATCAAATTACAGATTTGACCCTGCAAGTATAGATGATTCTGCAGAAAAAGATGGAGTTGGTAAAACTTTGTTCAAACAAATGTATAACTCACTTCCATCTAATAAACAAAATCCTTTTATTAAAAGTTGGATAGATGCTCCATTAAATATTTATAAAGATTTTGCTTTTAAAGATTTTAATGTAGCGAATGGAAAGGGATGTGATGATAATACTTGGATGGATGAATCTAATTACATTAATATGGATTCAGTAGTAGTAGAAACCATCCTACAAAATATAAAAAGGGCAACAAGTCTAAAATCAAAAAGTGGAGCTGAATTAGAAATACCAACTGATGCTCCTTTTTTAGATAAAAGTAGATTTATTAGATTTGAATTGGCTTGTGAAATATTGAATTTCGCATTTGTAGATTTATCTTCAGGAAGAAAATCAAGTGAATCGTTTGGATGTGATGATAATAAACCATCTTTAAGAATTAATATAGATACAAGTATTATAGGAGCATTTCCTCAAATGTGGTCTTTAGACCAAAATATATTGTTCATTCCAAATCCTAAAGCACCTGATTTTAACATTGATTCTGCTTTTAGTGGAGAAAAGACCACTACTAAATTTATAGATTTTAGTAAATTAAGTGAAAACACTCAAAATTTACATCCTAAAACGAATATAAAATCATTTACTGGTACTCGAAAAGAAAATGGTTCAGAAACTCCCCATGCCTTTCCATCTCAATATGAACTTGATGCGGATGATAACACATGGGATACTGAAAAATTTATCTACCCCCATTATATGGCTTAAGAGCATTGGGGTTGGTTAAAAAATCTTTATATTAATTTTGATTTCTTTTGTAATACAATGCAAACTCCAAATTATACAATTCAAGATGTAATGTATGATTTATTAAATGCTATGAGTGGTGCGTGTAATTCACATTGGAAATTTCAAATAGTAGAACGATTTCATCCAAATCAAAATGAAGGGTGTTTTGAATTACAGGTAGTAGATTTAAATTTTACTGGTAAATTAGATTTAGATGATACAAAAATACCGGAGTATCAATTAAGGGGAACTAAATCACCATTTGTTGAAGTAGATTTTCAAACAACAACTTCAGCAATACATCAAAACAATATATTATTTAAAAGATACTCTGGTGGAAATAAAAAAGGTAATAAATTAGATACGCATCCAGATTTAGGAGGTTCTATGCCCGTAGTAGGTAGTGTTTTCTCAAATGAAATTGAATTTGTAGGTAGTATTATAAATCATACTGAAACTGTGGGAAAAGAAGCGAATGATGAGGGAGATAATGTCGAATCTAATACTGAAGATAAAGCTGAAGCAACAAAAAATACAAATTATAATTTCTTTATGGAAAAGGCTGGTGTTTTTCCAAAAATACAAGATAGGCAAAATGCTAGTGATGTAATGGAAGCTTTAGAGGATAGTAAACTCCAAGATATATTTATGGTTGGTACATTTAATGACTCACTTGCATTACGTCAAACTTATTTGATTAATAAAAAACAAGCAACAAATATATATGGTCAAAATGGTGAAAATGAAAATAAAGTAAATGTTCCTTTTGGATTAGCAGAAGTGAACTTTACTGTTCATGGAATAAGTGGATTTAAAAGAGGTGATACTTTAAGATTTCAAGGATTGCCTGAAAACTTTTCATATCCTCATGTTTATGAAGTTACTGGACTAGAACACGAAGTAAGCACAAGTGGTTGGATGACAAAAGTAACAACAGGTATGAGGGCGTATGGTTCAAATTCGGCTAAAAAGTAAAATGAGTATAATAGATTCATATAAAAAATTATTAGGTAAACGAGGTGTTAAAACCTCTACGCCAATTACTGCGTATATTCCATCTCCAAAGGAAATTGATTATAAAAGAGGTTATATACGAAGATTTTTTGCCCAAAGGTCAAATGATAAAACTTCACCTATAATTGAAATATCATCAGATGAATTTAATAGAATTGGAAGAACAAATCTTTATAGAGCAATATCACTTAGATGGAGAATCAAAGGGCCAAAAGAAATGATTTTTAATAAAAATGGAAAGATTTCTGATAAAGGGGTAATTACATCAAACCGTACAGCAATAAAACTTGTTTCAGATAATATACCAAATTTAACATTATACTTACCAAATCTTTTACAATTTTATAAAAGTTAATATATATACATATACAAACTAAATTAGGTTATATGAAACATCTTACAAATGAAGAAATCCAACAAATGATGTTTGATTGGAGATATCGAGGATTTACAACAATACAATTACTTACTGAACAAGAATGTGATGAAATAAACGAAGAAATGGAAAAAATTCGTTTAGAAAGAAATCTTACTACAAAAGATGATGGTTCAGATTGGGGTGAATGGGACCCATTTATGTATCCACATAAATACTCAGATAAAATAGAAAAACTTTTTGTACATCCTAAAATTATAGAAGCTTGTGAATTTTTAATGGGAGGTAATTTAATTGGTATGCAAAGTTGGGCATATTTTAAACCACCAGGACAATTAGGTAGAGACCAACATCAAAACGTATTTTATACAGGATGTGCTCATAATCAAATTATTAATGTAGCTCTTGCACTTGATAATCATGATAAAGAAAATGGAGCAGTTTGGAATTATGAGGGTTCTCATAAATTGGGTATTCTTCCAATTGAGGTAGATGCGGAAAGGGTTAAAACTAATCCAAAGAACTGGAGAAATGAAAGAGGTAAAGCTTGTGTGATGCCCGAAGGTCATGATTTTAGTAAGATACAAGGTGATTGTAAAAAAGGACACATGGTATTACTTCACTCACATTGTGTTCATGGTTCTGAGGCAAATACTTCCAATAGAATGAGAAGAAATTTCTTAGGTGGGTATCTTGTAGAGGGAGCTAAGTTTAAAGAAGGTGGTCATATGAAAAGAACACCTATCGATGTTTACGAACTTCAGAAAAAACATTGGTAAACTATTAACAAAACTTTAACACTTTTTATTAGGATTTCTCATATTTTTTTCGTACATTTACTATGTAAATGATTAACAATTAAACCTTAAAAATATGAATTATTTAATAGACCCTACCGATTTAGTTTTCCGAGCAAAAGGATATATTGATGGTTTTAACGAAATGGTTAAAAACGAAGAAATTCCCCAATGGGATTTATTGGAAGTTGCAACTGAAGTTGCTACTGAATGGACTGAAGATTGGGATTCTGATGATGGATTTGGTTCTTCTGATGGAACTTATCTTCTAAAAGATTTTATAGATACTATTATAGGTTCTTATACTAAAGGATATAAAACAATATTCAACCCTTCTTTAACAGTAAGTAAAATTTCTTAAAAAAAAGTGTTAAATAATTTGGTAAATCCAAATATTTTTCGTATATTTACTATGTAAATGAGTGATAATAAAACAATAAAATTAAACCTTAAAATAAATAAAATGAGTAAAAAATTCAAATTTCAATTAAGAGGAACTGAGTTCCAATTACCCCTTTCTCAAGTAAGAGAAGATAACTACAACAACAACGAAAAGTATATCTACATGAATGCTAAGAGTTGTGCTTCTGTAATCAAACAATATGTTAAAAAAACTTACCCAACTCTAAAAGTGTGGGCTACTTCCGATGTTTATAGTGGTGGTTCTTCTGTAAGAGTAAACGTTTCTAATTCTGATGGTTCTCCAATTACTGACCAAAAGATATGGGAAGATATCTCTTCTTGGAAATACACTTTACAAGGTGGTACTTTCAATGGTATGATTGATATGTACGAAACAAGAGAAGATTCTGTTTCTACTCAGAGTGGTACTCCTCTAAAATATTTCCCTTCTTATGTATTTGTAGAAAACAAACCAAAATGGGATTCAATCGAATATTGGGTATCTCAATGGAAAGAGTATCAAAATAGTTTAGATTCTGAGTGGACTGAAAAAGTTCAGAGATTAGGTGGTTGGTTAGAATACAACAAACAATTTATGAACAAAAAGAATGTTGATAAAGTGGCTTCATTAACTGTAAATGCTTAAGATATGAAAGAACAAAAAAGATACGCAGTACAATTAGATGTTTACGTTTGGGCTGAAGATGATTATCTAGCTCGTAAAGAAGCCCACAAACTGGCTGATGAGATAGATGAAAAAAATCCTAATGCTAGAACAAACGTTACAGAAATCGGTGAACAACCATTCGCTTCATTTAGTTATAGAAAATTAGATGATATTAGTAAACCGATTCCAAAAATAAAAGATGAACCCTTACCTTTTTAAAATATAATGAATAAAATTAGTATTACAACCCTTAAAGAAATTGAAAATAAATTTGGAGAATTTGATGTAGGACAAACATTTGGCTCCAACAAACTTTACCTAAGATTCGGATATTGGAAACAAGTCGATACCAATATACTCCAAGATATCATAGGATTAGGAACTGAAGTTGTTGAAGATGATATTTTCGATGATGATTGTGGATATAAGTTTAGTTATAAATTAATATAAGTTATGAAAGAACACCTATTAGAATTGATGTTAGCAAACACATCCTTCACCGAAGAAGAAATCGGTGAGATGGAAAATTGGGAAATCCGAATGCATTTAGGTTATGAATGAATTGGATTTACATGGATTCACGCATGATGAAGCTGTATTAGAAACTGAGAATTGGGTTTTACTTCAATCAGATAATCCTATGTTTGAATGTAGAGTCATAGTAGGTAATTCTTCACAAATGACAAAAAGAATTACTAATATGTTAGATGAACATGGATTTAGGTATTATATTCCAAGTTGGAATGTAGGCGAAATAATAATTTCAAATTAATTAGGATAATTCAAAAATAATTCGTATATTTGATTCATTATGAACAAAACAGATTTAACACAATTAGATGGAATGTATTATGTAGGACACTTAATCGATATCGATGGAAGTGGTTATGTAGATGAAGAAACTGCAGAACTAATCCTATTAGAACATAATGCAGGAGTTACTGAATGATTATAGTAGAAACTAATAAAGAGAAAGACCAATTTCTCGAATATTGGAATAACGAAGAATCAACTATTGTTCCTATTTGGGAAGATTTGGAAAGACATCCTATGAATAATAGGTTGTCATTTTTGTATGTCCGATTTCCAAATATGGATTTTATCTTACCATTTAATCATAATGATTGTGAAAGGTTAACAATGGATTTATCCATTTCAACTCAATCTAAATGGATTTGGAATAAAAAAGGGTTCTTACAAGCAGATATTGAAATAAAGAATCTAAAAGATGTACAAACCTCGTTATTCTTTGAACAAAACCAAATATATGATTTTCAATCGAAATTAGAGGGTTTAACGAACTTTTACTATCGTTTGGGTGTAAGAGATGGTTTGGGTTCAAGTATCCCTATAATGAAGTGGAGTGAGGTTCTAAGAGAGATTGTTGGTGAGTGGGATATAAAACATACTAACAATTGGGTGGATGAAACGATGATTCCTCTCCTTTCAGATATTGAGAGAAAGGGGATTCAAGTCGATACAGAAAAATTTATT
>Ga0181379_1001024_pt1 | contig 13289 bp, 28 predicted proteins | sample 2SPOviralmetaG_FD_130115 | JGI IMG/M metagenome (GOLD analysis project Ga0181379, IMG submission 130115) | Marine viral communities from the oligotrophic San Pedro Time Series (SPOT) site, San Pedro Channel, CA, USA - 2 SPOT_SRF_2009-07-10 | ecosystem: Environmental > Aquatic > Marine > Strait... | reverse complement strand
TGGTGCTGCTTATGCAGACGATAATGGAGTTACAGTTACTTTAACTGCAAGACAATTTGAATTACCTCTTGAGTATGAAGGAGCAATTACAGTTGTATCAGGAGACGTAACAGCGACTACATCTTAATAATTATAGATAAGGCAGGGGGTTATTAAAAGCTCCCTGCTAATATCTTTTTAATATGTGTGATTGTGAAGTAATAAATATATTATCTTTACCTTCGTATTTAAAAATATATACTAAAATGTCAAATTACAAAATAAAAGAAGATTACAAAGGGCTAAGAAGTTCAATATCAAATTTTGGTACTGTTTCTTGGGACGAGGCTTCACAGGAAACTTTAGCTTATCTTTACGAAAAAAGAGGTTTTACATCTATAATTACTAAAATATCATCTAATGAAGAAAGCAGTATCAAAAAGACAAACAAAAAAGATAAGTCAGTTAAGAAAGACGACTAAGAAAAGTAATACATTTGAGTTTGGGGTTTTTGATTTAGCTATCCCACCAAATATTACTGAACCAAAAAATTTAAATAACATATCTACTAAGTGGGTTCCATTTGGTAATGATAATTTATTTCCTCAATACTTAGCTGAACTTAAAAGAAAATCTTCTACACATAGAAGTGTACTTGCACAAAAAACTGTATTTACAAGTGGAGCAAAATTTGTTTGTGATAATGAACCTTTAAGAGAGTTTATAGAAGATGTAAATGCAAACCAAGAATCATTAAGAGATGTATTTAAAAAATTAGCAGATGACTATTATACGTTTGGTAATGCGTATATGGAATGTGTAAAATATGATGGAGGTGTAAACCTTTATCACTTAGACGCTACAACAGTTAGAATGTCTAAATCAAAAAAAGAAGTTTATGTAAATCCTGATTGGTGTAAGTATTGGAACAATGAGGATAAAATGTATAGATTACCTATATACCCAAGAGTAGCACATAATAAATTTGTAATACACTTTAAAGATTATGAGCCTACGTTTAACTTTTATGGGTTGCCTGATTACGTTGCTGCATTAGAGCATATTGCAGTAGACTATGAAATCGGTAAATGGAATCATACTAAGTTTTTAAATGGCTTTCAACCTTCTGCTATTGTAGAAATTAGTGGAGATATGGGCGAAGAAGAAGCTCAGAAAATGGTTAAGGAAGCACAGAAGAAATTTGTTGGTGAAGGCAACAATGGTAAAATATTATTTATAGTTAAAAATGGTGACACATCACCTGCTAACGTACAAATAATAAAAGACGACCAAGAAGGTAGTTGGATAGAATTACAACAGATTACAGACCAAAATATAATTACCGCTAATAGATGGCAACCATCTTTATCAGGTATAGTAAGTTCAGGAAAAATGAACAATACAGGAAGTGAAATTAGAATAGCTTACGATTTAGTAATGACTACTGTAATTAGAGATACTTCTGAATTAATATTAAATGGAATTAGAACGGTTCTTTATAATGAAATGGGGTATGACCCTAGAGATTTGAAAATTCATTATGAGCCGCCAATCTCATACGCTAATGACGTAGACATTAGAGAGGTATTAACTATTAACGAACAAAGAATGTTAATAGATGAAGATTTACCTATGTTAGAAGATGGCGATATGTTTGTTGCAGACAGAGAAATTATTGTAACGGAGAGAGATGATGATGGAGATGGTGAAGTAGATGAATCAAAAGAAATAACAGTAGAACAATAAAATGGGAAATACAAAACAATACAAAACATTAGTTACAGCAGGAGAGGTTATTAGCAAAACATTTACTAATAAAAATACAGACCCTGTTTTAGTTTCTGAAAATACTCTTGTATTGTCTGAGTTAGCTCATTTAAGACCATTGTTAGGTGAAAAGTTTTATGCAGAATTAAAATTGCAAAATGATACAGGTACTTTAAGTACTGCTAATCAAACATTTATGACTTATTATTTAGAAGATTGCTTATCTTGGTTTACAAGATTTGAAGTTGTAAATGATATAATGAGCAATATTACTTCTAGTGGTGTAGTTCATAATATAGATGAGTTTTCAAGAATAATTACGCCATCAGACTATAATGCTTTTAAACAAGACACATATAGAAAAGCAGAGATTTTTGCAAATGATATGATGGATTTTTTAAATGGTGCCGACCAAGCAGGTTTATACCCTACATATAACAGCAATAAACCTAACAAGCTAAACAGAACATACAAGAATCACGGTATGATATTTTATGATAGTATATATGGTTATAATGGTGTAGAGGGGTGTATGACTTGCGGAACAGATTATGTAAATGGAAATTGCAACTGTGGTTGTGGTAATTGTTAAAAATAAATAAATGGCAGCTAACGAACATAAAAATTTAACAGACGTAAATAGACACAACCCTAAAGGTTTTGAATCTGCAAACAATGATACTTTACTTAGCAAAAGTGTAGGAACAGGAACTGCTAATACTGATGGCAGCTTACAATGGATAGAAAAAAGTGAAATAAAAACAGACAACTATAACATACAGGGTTATGTAACTGCTTCTAATGCAAATTATTATTATGGCTCAGATATGAGTGCTGACGAAATAACAAATGAATACAATCAAGGATATGGCGCTTCTACCGTTGGCGGTGCAACTTTAAATGTTGGTGAATTTTTTAAAGTAAAATCAATAGTAATTAATAATCCTTGTACTTTAAAAAGTATATATTTATTAGCAAACTCTACTACAGCCTCTGTAGTAACTGTTGCATTGTGTAAGGTAACTTTTGCTTCAGGAGTTTTAGACCCTGTAACTCCTGCACTTTTAAATGAATTAAGCATTACAGGTTTATCAGATAATGATAAGGTAGTAATAACAAGAAACTTAACACCTGAAAGCACTTTAGCTGCAGGCGATGTGTTGTTTGCTATGGTAAAATGTAGTATAGCGGCAACATCATTTTTTAAAATAGGAATAGAAGTCGGATATGACAATTAACAACAAACATAAAATGAGAGATACAATAGAAGATACGATACAGGTAGGAATGGCAAATGCAGGGGCGATAGGTATATCTTTAGCACAAGTAAACGAGGTACTAACTACAGTATCTTTAATTATTGCAATAACATTCTCAATTTACAAATTTATAATAACAAGAAAATAATATGGCAAGTACAGTAACAGCAGCAGATTTAACAGTAACAATAACAGAATCTTATACATTAAACAATGTTGCCTATGGTAACACTACAAATAAAGTATTTACATCTAAAGGACAAGTTGACCAAAGAATAATGAGTGTGGCAACAACAGAAACTGCATTATTTAATTGGGAGGCTGCAGATAGCGCAGGTTCAGGAGTTGCAGCAAATTATGTATATTTTAGAGTTACTAATTTAGATGATACTAATTTTGTTACTTTAAGGCTATATAATGGGGCTGATAGTTTTTGGTTAAAACTTGCAGCAGGAGAAAGTTTGTTGTTAATGAATAATGAAATGGACGCTATTACAGGTTCTACATTTGGAGCATTAGCTGACATTACTTCTGTATTAGGAAAGGCAGATACAGCAGTTTGTGACATTGAATTTATAGCAGTTACTGCATAATATGGCTAAAAAAAGAAAGCTAAACTCTAAAAATCCAAAGTATATGGACGAGGTTGTTGAGGTTAAAAATACCAAAAAACTTATTAGAGAAATAAAAGGAGTACGAATTTACGCTATTTTTAATGAATAGTTGTAATTTATTCCTAGTAAGAGATGCTTTTACTGATAAATCTATTATTGGTAAGCTATATCTAAATGGAGAATTTATAGCACATACACTAGAACTTCCTTGGAAAAACAATGAAAAAGGTATATCTTGCATTCCTAAAGGAGTGTATGATTGTAGGGTAAGATATGCTGATGAAAGCGCAAGCCGAGACTACACACACCTTATTGTAGAGAATGTTCCTGACAGAACATATATACTTTTCCATCGTGGTAACTCTGCAAAAGATAGTAGGGGTTGTATTTTAACAGGAATGATGAGGGGTGATGATGTAATATATCAAAGTAAAAATGCTCATAATCTTCTTATGAATACAATCATAGATAATAAGATGGAAAATAAAATTGAATTAGTAATTAAAAATAGATAAAATGAATAAGTTTTTTGAAAAGTTTTTGTTAGGTACAATGTTTAAGAGTAAGAAATTTTGGTATACAGTAATTGGTTGTCTTACTACTTTGTTAAGTGAGCAGTTTGGATTAAACGAAGCAGAAGTAAGTAATATTCTTATGAGTATTGCAGCTTTAGTTTTAGGACAAGGTATTGCTGATACTGCAAAAGCAAATAAATAATTTGCGTATTAAATAAATATAGTTAACTTTGTAGTCCTTCTCTGAGTGTTTTCATAGTGGGTTTTAGTTAGCAGTAATTAAGAGTGAGAGGTTAATAACTTCTCACTCTTTCTATTTATAAGGTTTTTTTTATTATATATTTACTAAAACTAAAATTATAAATTATGCTAGAAAAATTAAAAGGAAAACGATTGAGGCTGTCTGCCGAAGAAGTTGAGCTTATTAATGAGTTCAGAGGTGATAATTTAGAAAACATTAATGGAAATACTGCGCTAGATATACACTTAAAAGAAAGAGGGATAGATAAGAAAGATGTTGTTAGTGTAAAACATTGGCAAAGTATGAGTGGAGATTTAAGATTCTCTATCGTCACAAAGGAAGATTTTGGTCTAAATGAAAATCAAATCTTTAAAAAAATAAATAACTTCATAGAAGAATACTCTCCTACTTATACTACAATAAAACATACTAAAGGAAATCATCTTCTTGTAATAAATCCTGCAGACATTCATATAGGTAAGTATGCTAACGAGCTAGAAACAGGAGAGCAATATGACTGTGAAACTGCTGTAGTTAGAGTATTAGAAGGTATAGAAGGATTAATACAAAAGTCAAAAGGATTTGACATTGACAGAGTATTATTTTGTGTAGGTAATGATGTCTTACACATTGATAATGTGTATAATACAACCACAAAAGGTACGCATCAAGATACTGATGGTAAGTGGTGGGAACACTATGAGATTGCTCTTATGCTTTATGTAAAGTGTATAGAAACATTAAGGCAAATTGCGCCTGTAGATGTTATACATAGTATGAGTAATCACGATTACCAAAGTGGCTTTCATTTAGCACACACACTAAAAAGTTGGTTTAGAAAAACTAAAGATGTTAGCTTTGATATAACGGTAGCCAACAGAAAATATTATAAATATGGTAACAATCTTATTGGTTTAGAACACGGAGACGGTGCTAAAATGGATAAATTACCTCTTTTGATGGCGCAAGAAAAGCCTGAGATGTGGAGCAAAAGTAAATTTAGATATTGGTATTTACATCACATTCACCACAAAGTAAAACACAAATGGTTAGACGCTAAAGACTATATTGGCGTTACTGTTGAGTATATGAGAAGTCCATCATCTGCTGATAGTTGGCACTCACGCAAAGGATTTTGCGGCGCATACAAAGCTTGCGAGGCTTTTGTTCACGATAAAGAAAGCGGTCAGGTAGCAAGATTAACACATTATTTTTAACCCTTAAGTAACCCTTTACACAGGGTATTTAATACCCTTATATATAAAGATAAAGATAAATATAAAGATAAGGATAAAGATAAATACTAGGTTAAACCGCATTTTTTTAAAAATAACTTATAAATTATTTGGTGTTTACAAAAAAAGCTGTATCTTTGCATAGAATTATCTAACTAAGTATTAACGAAAACACATACATTATGGCATATCAAGTAAGCAGTTGTTGTGGCGCAGACTACGAAGAACGCGGAGATTATGATAGATTTAACTTTTACGTTTGTTGTAAATGCGAAGAAGAATTTGAAGAACCTATTATGGATTATGATTATAGAAACTTTATGATAGATGATAGGAAAGAAGCGGAGGCAGATGAGTACAGAGACAAAATGGCAAGCATACCATTTGGTTAAAATTAATTAAATAAAACTAAAACTAATATGAAGAAAATAAAAAACACACAACCCGAAGTTAAAGAAACTAAAAAAGACGCATTAAGAAGATTATTCTTAGCAAACAATCTTGTAGAAGAAGATGTATACAAAGATAAAAGAGGCTTTGTTATTATCACAAGAACAGGTATAGATAAAATAGTAAGCAAACAAAACATACAAGTAGCTTACGAACCTGTTGTAATGGAAAAAGATTGGGTAGTTATGAGAGCTACTGCAAGCCTACAACAAGGTAAAACAACTAGAAATATGATGTCTTTTGGTGAAGCATCTGATTCTAATCTAATGGGAGGTGGTAAAAAGTTTCCTGTTGCTATGGCAGAAAAGCGAGCTATGTCAAGAGTTGTGCTTAAGATAGCAGGATTCTATGAGCAAGGAGTGTTTGGTCAAGATGAAATGGTAGACTAATGGAAAGCGAACACACAGGCATACCTGCAGTAGACAGAGTTATAGAAAAAATAGTAGAAGAAGAACAAGAGATTGAATATACTTGTTGCGGAGATGAGGTGGTAGGTTGGGTAGAGGACTATAGAATATGTCCAACCTGCAAAGAACACATTTAAAGTGAACACTAATTGGTTTGATGAGGTTGTTGATGGAAAGCCTAAACAAGCAGAGTATTGGCAGATAGATTACATTGACAACCTCTTACCTAGAACCGCACTACCACTTAACGAACAGCACGAAATAGCAAATAGAATTTACGATAAAGATTTTAGTGAAATAGAAGCAGACGAAATAATAATATTATTAAAAGAAAATGAAGTTAAATCAGACCCCAAAGACCAATACCAACAGTTCGTCAAAAACGGAATGTTTAGTAGTTAGCATAATACGAAACCCTACAAGAGCATTTACATACTCTGTATGGTATGGAGATAAGTTCTTAGGAGAACTGATAGAGGACGACATTCAAAGACTGCTAGGTGATGAGACTAAAAAGTTTTATCAAGACAATCAAACTAATTTTTTAGTTGCTAAAAATAAAATTAAAACCATTATTAATAAAACAAAATACTTTTAAAATGAAAAACAATTATGAAAAAGTTAGGGCTTCAAGAAATGAGTTAGAAGCTATCCTAAGAATCAGAGGAATATCTAAACAAAAGTTTGGAAGAATATTAAATATAAAAGGCTCAACAATAGAAAAATATGTAGAGAAACCTTATTACTTAAGATACTACCAAATGCAAAGACTTGCTAATTATCTTAACATAGACGTTAAAGATGTAGTAGATATAGTTGAGGTAGACCTAGAATCAAATGCTATAGTAGTAGATGGTGAAGAAAACTTTAAGGCTATAGAGTCTTTACTATCTAAAAGTGAATAGCATATATGACAGAAGAAGGAAGGAATGTTGTAGACAGTCTTATAACATTAAAAGAAGAAGATAATAAAATTAAAATAAATCAAATAGAATTAGATAATTACTTTAACAATAGCGGCTTAATAGAATATAATAAAAAACTAAAAAAACCAATAGAAGATTATAGCCTAAGAGAAAAGCAAATTGTAAAAAATGATATGTCTAAATATAAATTAAAAAAATATGGCAGATAAAAATTATGTAGCAAGTAGTATCAAGAAAGTTACTACACAGTATGGAGACTTGTTTAATGCAAGCTTTAAAGTAGAAGACCTACAAAAGATGGCAAAGAGAGGTTGGGTAAATATTACAATAGCAGAACGTAGAGAAGTTTCTGAGAAAGGAGCAACTCACTATGCTTATGAGAATACTTACGAGCCACCTAAACCTGACACAGTAGACAATACAAGTACAGAAGGAGATTTACCATTCTAAACTTTAGAGAGGGGGAAGGCACGACGCCTATGATATAACCTGTATTAAATGTTTTTAACCCCCTCTTTAAATTATCTAAAAACAACTATAAAATTATTTGTTAGTTTCATATATTATTCTTATATTTGTGTAACTAACTAATTACTAACTAACACTCACAAAAACACTATGACAAAAAAATTATTACAACGCAAGCAATTACTAATAGACACATTATCAGTTCAAACCTCAAGCGGTAAAGAAGAACAGATGATACAGTACATTATTAATTTCTGCATCAAGAACGTACCCACAGCAAAAATTCAAGTAGACAACAACAATATCTATGTAACCAAAGGTGACTCAGACATTTACCCTTGTATTGTTTCGCATACAGATACCGTACACGACATACACAAGCACTACAAAGTATTTGACGAGGACAACTGTTTGTTTGCATTCAATGCAGAATCAGGTACACAAGTAGGTGTAGGTGGTGACGACAAGGTAGGTATATGGTTAGCACTACAGATGTTATTATCACAAGACATTATCAAGTGTGCTTTCTTTCACTCAGAAGAAATAGGTTGTGTAGGTAGCCGACAAGCTAATATGTCTTGGTTCAAAGACGTAGGTTATTGCTTGCAAGGTGACAGACGAGGCAACAAAGACTTTGTCAACTCTATCAGCGGTACCTTATACAGTCTTGCTTTTGCAGAAGACATTGTGCCTATCATATCCAAGTACGGTTATCAAGAAACATCAGGTGCTATCACAGACGTAGGTCAGCTAGCAGAGAACGGTATAGGTGTATGTGTAGCTAATATGTCTTGCGGTTACTTTGCGCCACACTCAGACCAAGAGATTGTAGAGTTCCTAGACGCTAACAACTGCTTAGATATGATTACTCATATTGTCAACGAGCTAGGCTGTACGCTATACACACACGAATACACTAACAAGTGGAACGACTTAGATTGGGGTGACTTTAGTGGTGCTAGCAGAAACTATTGGTTTCAAGATATGCAAAAAGACTCTGAGGTTGTAGTAGACGAAGAAGGCGGTGAGACCTGTTACTACTGTGAGGGCGAACTAAAAGAAAGCGAGTATGGTGATGAGTTTAGATTTTGTGGAGACTGCAATAGTGATGTTATAGTAAAGTACGAAGATGATGACTTTGATGACTTTGAAGATGTATCTGACAACTATGATGGTTCTATGGCTCATAAGCAAATAGTAAACAGTCACTTAGCTTCTTACTATAAAAACAAATAATATGGCTAAGAGATTTACAGATACAGATAAGTGGAAGAAAGGTTTTATCCGTAACCTTCCAACAAAATACAAACTGCTGTGGTTATATATACTAGACGATTGTAACCACGCAGGAGTATGGGAGACAGACTTTGAGGTAGCGTCAATTAGAATTGGCAGCAAGATAAGCGAGAAGGAAGCTATAAAACATTTTGCATCTCAGATAAGAATCTTTGATAATGGCGAGAGATGGTTTGTTCCAAAGTTTATAGAGTTTCAGTATGGCGAGTTAAATGCCAACTCAAGACCTCATCAGGCAGTTATAAAGCTAATAGACAAATACGACTTATATAACATTAAAGGCGTGAACGTCACAGAGATATCAGATTCTGACAAACCTGTCTTAAAACGCTTTAAAAAGCCATCTATGGAGGAGTTAGAGCTATACTGTCAGGAAAGGCAAAACAAAGTAGATGTGTTTAAGTTTTTTAACTTTTATGAAAGTAACGGTTGGAAGGTTGGAAAGAACCCAATGAAAGCTTGGAAGGCATCAATAAGAACTTGGGAATCTAACAGCATAAACAAGACCCAAACCAAAGAAGGTAAACTGCAAAGCCAAATAAATGCTTGGCAGGGAGCAAAGGATATAATTAAACAACAACTAAATAAATAAAACAAGTTATTACGAGGGAGGGCATAAAGGCATAAGCCAACGATAAGTTAATACTCTTGTTCTCCCTCTGTAATATTTAAAAATAAAACTATGAAAGCACAACTAATAAATACTTATGGTGACGTTAAAAGCGTTAAGCCAAAAAACAATAAGACATTCACCTTAAAAGAGTTACAATCATTTGTAGATGGTTACATACAAATCGTAAAGACAAGAGATGACAGGCTAATGATAATGAATGAAGAAGGTAAGCTTAACAGGTTACCATACAATGAAATTGCTACAAGCCTATACATATACGGTTCACACGACGTAGTAGTTGGTGATGTGTTGGTAACTGACAAAGAACTTATAAGCTAATGATTATACAACAAGAAAATAAAGACGACCTTACTTTTAAATGTGTTGACCTTATAAGCAAAACATTTGTAGAGCTAGGACAATCTAAACCTCAAGAGGAAATAGCTTTGCTAGCACAATCTTTAGCAGAAGATTTAAAGCGAGACTTTAAAAGCTTAATGTATACTGATATAGAAAATGCTTTTAGAAATGGTGTGCGCAATACAGACCTGTTTGCTCTTAATGTAAAGACGTATTACAAATGGATAAAAGCTTGGCGAGATATATTGTGGGACGCTGAGTATCAAGTAACTAGCCAAGGGAAAGACCCACAAGGCGTGTTACACTATAGACCACAACCTAAATTACTAACTAATAATTAAATTATGATATACGCTAATATTTTAGAACCAATATTACTGATTGCTACTTGTGTAGCGGCAGGATTCTTTTTAGGATTCTTTTCTTTTATGTTTACTTTTAAAGCAGAACGAAACGATTTAGAAAAGAATATGGAAGAATTTGACAAGAAAACAAATAAATTTAGAACAAGAACAGGAGGATTAGAAAACGATAGATTAAATGAGAGACCACGAAGAAATAATAAATAAAAGCTATAAAGAAAAACTAAAGCTATTAAAAACCTTGCTTAAAGATGATTTTTCTACATTTTTGTTTGTGTCTAATATGTACTTGACAGACAAAAGTGTTAGTGTAAAAGACTTTAACAAGTTATTTGAAGGAGGATTAAAAAGAAATTATAAATTTAACAAACAACAAAATGACTGAACATAATAAATACTACTACGAATTTGACAGAAATACAACTGATACTAAAGAAGACAGTAGAATACCTAACTACTATGTAGGCAAGCATCACGGTTACGAGGCTCGTAAGGTTGTAGAGGACTTTGAGCTTTCTTACAACATAGGAACAGCCACTACTTACTTGCTCAGAAGTTCAAACAAACATAAGTCTCCTCAAGAATGTATTAAGAAGGCTATAGCACACTTAGAGTTTGAGTTAGAAAGACTTAAGTTATAATGGTAAGCCCTATCTATAGAGTTATCATAGAGTATGGATACCGTAAAAAAGGTAGTACAAGACGACATCAATTCAAAATAATTGATACATTTGTTACCACAAACAATGTTGAGTTAATTAAAAAAAACAAAACAATTAGACAAAGAATATTAAGAGATACTAAAACCAAACATAAAGACCTAGACATATTGTTTAAAAATATATATATAGAAGGTCAATATGGACACACAAATTATTAAATTATGATTATATTTATGCTACTTATTTTATTTTATACTGTTTATTTAAACATAAAAATCAGAGAGTTTGAACAGTTTTTATCAGAAGAAATAGACAACATCTATGTAGAGGCAGAAGAAAATAAATTAGACCTATACAATAAGATGATGGAATGGAGAAAAGAATTAAAGAATGAGAAACCAAGAAGAAGAAGTACAAAAAGCAGTCGTAAAGTATCTACAACTAAGGTACCCAAAGATTAAGTACTGCGCTAGCTTAGGAGGCATTAGAACGTCTTTTAAACAGGCTGTGAAAGCCAAAGCCACAGGCTATGTCAAAGGATTCCCTGATTTGCAGATATGTATGCCTACCTACGAGGGGGGTATAGGAGGGGGGGGGTACCACGGACTTTTTCTTGAAATAAAAAAGGATAAAAAATCTTATCCAACTAAAGAACAGAAAGAATGGATAGCATATCTAAATGATGTAGGCTACTGTGCTAAAGTAACTAAAGGAGTTGATGAGTCTATTCAAACAATAGACGACTATTTAAACAATAAATTATGAGTGTAAATGTATTTGAAAGAAAAGACAGGCGAGGTGGTGGCTATGCTAAACGTAAGTTTACCTATGAAGAAGCGCAACAGATTAGATTAGACTACGATACAGGCACCTACACCCAAGAACAGATAGCAATTAAGTATAATGTAAGCCAATCGCTTATAAATAAGATATTAAGACGTAAGACATATATGAAAGAATAAAGATTTATTTTTGTTTTTGTGTGAAAAAAAGTCAGTAGCTAAAAAGTTGTTGGCTTTTTTTTATTTTGCTCTGAAACTGCCAACGCCCTGAAACTGCCAAGGCTCTGAAACTGCTAGGTATGCTTACTACCCCTATAGGTGTGATTTTGATTTCCTATGCGTGCATAGTATTTTACTGTGCGTGCATAGTATTTTCATTATTTAACATAATATTTTTTATAAGACAAATAATTTAACATAATAATTTTATTTCCATTTTAAAGCGTTTTAAAGCTATTTCATACCGCTGTAATATATTGATATTAAAAGTTTTTATTATTGCAATAGGCGAATTTTACTAGAGAAGAAATTTAGACGTTTTAACTAATTAACAAATTAATGTTAATATTTATTATAAATAATTTGTATACTAAATATAATTTAGTTACATTTGAATATTATTAATTAAAACCATAAAAGAATGCAAAATTTTATTTTAAAAAACATTATTACAGGAGTAAAAGAAAATTTATCTTATTCTGAATTGATGACTAGACTAAACAAAAACAGGCAAGAATTTTTTAATACTTATAGAATTGAAACAGTTAATAAAAAACCAATTATAGAAAAATTATTATTGTTATTATTCTTTGGCGTTTTTGCCTTGGCGATGGGGTCAATAATACTTGAAACAATAACACAAATTTTTTAATCTTTTAAACTAAATCACAAACCAATGAAAGCACAAAAACAGAATATCATTTTAGACTCAATAAATTATTTAAAAATTTTTCTTCCTCTGCATAAAGAATTTAACACTTTTAAACATATAGGACAGGCAATTTCCGACCCTCTCAAAGTTTCTTATATCTCACAGGGTAAAATTAACGGTATAAAAGAAAATACAGGGATTGAGATAAGCAGCAGACCAACAGACGAGCAAAGAAATAAATATTTCACAGCGACCTCAATCGAAAAATTATTAAAAAAATTATTTGTGATTAATACATCTGACGAAAGTAAAAAGATGTATGATATTGTTAATAATATAGATGATTACTTGAAACAAAATCTTGAATATAAATTTTTTGTTGATACTGATGTGAACGGCTTTTATTCTAATGAACCCGAAAATTACAACGGTAGTTGTATGGCGGGAAAGCCTGAAAGCTATTTTAAATTATATGATTATAT
>Ga0181379_1001023_pt1 | contig 13312 bp, 14 predicted proteins | sample 2SPOviralmetaG_FD_130115 | JGI IMG/M metagenome (GOLD analysis project Ga0181379, IMG submission 130115) | Marine viral communities from the oligotrophic San Pedro Time Series (SPOT) site, San Pedro Channel, CA, USA - 2 SPOT_SRF_2009-07-10 | ecosystem: Environmental > Aquatic > Marine > Strait... | reverse complement strand
TGAATATAAATGTCTCCAAAACAATTTATTCTTTTTGTTATTAATCACTTTTTTACTAACATATTTATTATCACTTGTTTTTAACATTTTTCCAACTTTTCTATCATATACTTTACTACTATCTATTAGTATAACTTTACCATTATGAATTGATAATTCACACATATCATTTTGTTTAATGATTGTATCTGTAATGTTTCCAATCCAACTCATACTATTCTATATATATATGTATCAATATATCTTTAAGTAGTTTTCTCAATTACTCTTTATACTGAATTAAAATATATATATTCTCAAATTTTATTTTCTCTATTACTCTATCTTCTATATATATATGTATGTTCTAATCTTTAAGTAGTTTTCTCAAATACTCTTTTATTGATAAAACTAATAAAATAAAATCAAATTAATTAGTAATCCCATAATTCTAAAAACTCAAATGAAGTAATAGTCATAATCAATATCTTCTAATACTCCAATCCAACTATCCCTTCATTTCACTTTTTACATTTTAAAAATCCAAATGAAGTAATTGTCATATCAATATATTAGAAGATTACCATTATCACTTTTACTTCATTTACACTTTTACATTTTACTCAATCATACATTCAGTCATATTCTCAATCTTTTCTATCTTTTGTATGTATGGATTTTTTGTATCATATATATAATCAAGTATCTCTTCTTTTAATGGACTAATATATGAATTGATTTTATTTAAATTATCTAATCTACTATCACTATAATCTTCCACTAAATTAATGTATCTATTAAATTGTATGGATTTTAAATGTTCTAAATCATTATCATAATCTTTCTTTTTAATCATATTCTTTTTATGTTTTGTTTTGTATCTTTTGTATATATCATTTTCACCAATCTTATCATATCCAATATCTATATCCATTACTAATTTATTATCCACTATATCAAACACTATATCATTAATAGTATTGTTCTCTACATATTGACTTGTTTTATATTGATAAACTGGATTATTGTTATTATCAATAAATCCCTTCTTCTTTTTCTTGATTTCTTGTATATGTTTATATTCATTATCAGTATAACATTTCATATCTAATTGTTTGATTAGTTTAGATTGTTCTACACTACTATTATACATATGATTTTTATTAAATCCAATTCTAACTTTACCACTATCTCTACTCGTATTTTTATCTAAATGTCTAATTACTATATTTACTTTGTTTAATATGTTATTCATATAAATTATGATTTTTGTATATTTCTTACATATATTACTCCATATCAATTTGTCTTTCTTGTTTAGATATTGTTTTAATTCACTTCTAAAATCATTATACTTCATACATTCATTACCTAACAACTCCATATTTTTAATGTAGTTATTATCCAATTCTAATAACTTATCATAATGATTACCAATTATTTTTAACAAATCAATATTTTTGTATGTATATTGATTTCTCAAATCTTTTACTTCTAAACATTCTAACATTTCTTTTACATATAATCTATTGATTTCTTCTTCTTGACTTTTTAATATAATTAAATGTTTTTCTTCTTCTTCATTATCTTCACTACTATCATTCTCATAACTATTTTCACTACTTACTTTAACCAATTGTTTTTCATATGGATTTAATACCATACAACAATTTTTATACTTTTTCTTGTTTTCATTACTTATCCATTTGTCATAAAAATCAACATTATTGATTGTTTCATATTCATACATTAATTCATTATATTTTGATTTCATTTTATCATACATATATAACATATCAATTCTATCTTGTATATCTCTAACATTCATTAACAATACTAATTTATCTAATTTTTTATTGTAATATACACAACCATATTCTACACATTCATAATCAGTATCTTTATGATATGTTCCACTTGTAATAATTCTTTTGTTATATACATATTCTAATAAATCAACTTTTTTATTATCACCTTCCCAATTAGTTTCCATATATCCACCATTTAACCACATTCTATTTTTTAATAAGTTTGTATATTTAATGATATGTTTATCATACATTTCATAATCTTCTAATTCATAATAACCACTAAATATTGTCATTTCAGTATTCCATATCCAATTGTTATGTATATTAAAATTGTATAATTTTTGTAATTGTTTAAATTGATAATAACCAGTATATCTTAAATTATTTTCAGTATCTTTGATAAATCCACCATACAAAAACTCATATTTAGTTCTTTTAATCCAATCACTATCACTAATAGTATCTTTATTGTATGGATTTTTCTTATTTTGTTCCACTATTTCTTGTATATCATTATATTCATTATGTCTAATTAATGGAGTATTTACTAACAATTCTAAATATTCTTGTTTTAATAGTTTGTTTGTATCTATCAATCTTTTAGTCATATCAGTTTCTTCTATATCATTTCTCAATTTATATATATGATTTAGTTTATGTATAAGTTTTAGTTTAGTAATGAATATCTGTTTAAAATATATTAAACTATTAAAATCTTCCAGTTTGTTATTCATTCTCATATGAAAGTAATGATTATCATTTTTGATATGTTCCATATCTTCACTATTTACATTAAACACATTACTAATTGATTTATGTTTTTGTTTATTTACATAATCAATACATTTAAACACTTTTTTCATTCTATCTAAATCAATATTTTTACATTTCACTAAATCTCCATTTTGATATGTATAACTATCTAATTTATAGTTTCCAGTAATATATATATGAAACTCTTTTACTCGTCTTGCTCTAAATAACATTTGATTATATATTCTAACATTTACTCCACCACATTCACCGATAGAAAAATGTTTATCAAAATATTCTTCATTAATAGATAATCCAGTTTTTACAGAAGGACTATATATGAATATATCTACTTTATTATCTACTAAAAACTTCTCTACATTTTCTTTGACTAATTCTTTTAATTGTTCTTTGTCTAATACTTTTCCATTATATTCATATTGTTTTGATATGTAATTTCCATTACAATCTTTTACTCTAATATCAATTTGTCCCCCTTCTCCATTAATCATTAAAATAACTCTATCATTCCATAATCTATTACTATCTACTAATTGTCTGTAATATGTTTTGATTGTAGATTTTCTACAACCACTAATCAATATCTTTTCTTTGTCTTCTATACATTTTAACATACAATCATTAAACACTTTTTTATCATAATAATCATAAAACTTACTATCACTAAAATTATTAATGTCTATATATACAGATTGATATGTTCCAGTTCTTTTTTCTTTTATCCAATCAATTCTATTTTTAGATATGTCAGCATCCATTATTAACAATCTATCACAACCACATACAATTTTCATTAGATTACAATAATTTAGATAGTTTGTAGTATGATTATATGGATTATCTACTTTATGACTAACATTATTAATTGTTTTCTCACTTTCATATTGACTAATGATTGTCTCAAACTCGTCCAATATTACTAAATCATAACTATAACAATCAATATTAATACTACTTTCTAAACTACATATATATCTATTATTATCATATTCACATTTTTTACTTGTATGACTAACAAATCCAAATTGTTTATATTTTCTATATACTTCACTATTTAATGTATTGTTTTCAGTAATAATTAATATACTACAATCTTCATTTAATTTTATCATTTTATCAATTATCAATCTCATTCCATAATAAGATTTTCCAGTTCCCCATTTTCCCTTATAGATTAGATTTTGTATTTCTTCATTAACTAACATATCATTATATTTTTCCATATCATTAATATCAGTAATTACATTATCATATTGTATCTCATATTCATTTTGTTCTATTCTTTGTATATAACTATTTTCATTATAGTTATACATTTTTTCATTATGTATCAATACTCTATCTTTTACAATCCATAATGTATTAGTATTAAATTGTATTGATTTTTCTTTGATTTCTTCATTCTTGTAATTCTCAATACATTCTATAATATCATTCTTGTTTATTTTTGATATGTTATGTATGTAATTAATTGTATGTATATCAAACTCATTTCTTCTAACAGATAAATCATATTCTAAATAATTATTACAATCTCTAATAAACTTATGAATATTGTAATTGTATTTATCTAATCTATTCATATCTATATTTTTAATAAATAATTCATTATCTTCTACACTATAACATTCATTAGATAAATCACTACTTTTATTAATCCAATCATTAATGATATTTTGTTTATCTTCTTTTGATAAATCTAATAGTTCTAATTGTTTAATAATAAATGTAGTAGTATTAATCCATATAAACTTCTTTTTATCATTATGTTTCTTGTAATAATCTAATGATAAATCATTCATTAAATCATATATTAAATCAATACTAATACTATCAATAATTTTAACATTTCCATTTTTAACTATTTCTTGTATCTGTTTTTCATTATCTTCTAATTCTTTGATTTTTGATTGTATGATTGATTGTTTGATTTTTTCATTCATATTGATTTTTTTACAATAATCATTAAAACATATCAATCTACTACTAAATGATTTATCTACACTATCTTTATGACTAATCATTTGTTTATCCATTTTTCCATTATCTAAATCTTTCATTTTAATCATATTAACTAATTTAAATTGTCTGTATCTACTATATACACTATTATCAAAATCACATACAATTTTATCTCTGTAATTAGTCATAATATATTTATTTAAATCTCTAATATCACTATTACATTTATCATTTAATACTTTGTAATTATCAATATAGATATGTAATGATTGATATGGATTATGTTTAGTATGTTCTACTATAAAATCTTTCATATCAATTGTAATATCAAAACATTCATATATACTTTGTTTGATTGTTTGTAGTAATGTTTGTAGTTCATTTTCAGTCATACATTTATTATCCATATCATTCATATCTATATCCCAAAACATTTTAATCCATTTACTATTGATTAATTGATAGATATGTTTTTGTTTCTTACAATACAATTCATAATCAATCAATTTATTAAATCCATAATATTTCTTGTAATACTTATATTCAGTTTCTCCACTATCTATTGTTTTTTTGTATTTAGTATCTATTGATATACTAAATAAACAATTCTTATATTTCTCATAATTCTTTGTCATTCTATATTATATATAAATAAATTATCTTTAAGTAGTTTTCTCAATTAATCAAATCAAATTTTAATTTATCAATCTTTTCTCAAATCTCTATACATATATATATTAACTTGTCTTTAAGTAGTTTTTCTCAATTACTCTTTTAATGAATAAAAAATATAATTAAATCAAATTAATTTTAAAAACTCAAATGAAGTAATAGTCAGTATCAAGTATTAGAAGATTACTATTATGACTATCCCTTCATTTATACTTTTAAAAATCCATATCAATCAATTAACATATATTTATATCAATTATTAATAATCTAAATCAATCCATACAATACAATAAAATCTATACAAATATTCATATAGATTGTAGTAATAAAAATAAACTTAAAAAAATTATTCAGTATCTATTCTGTATTTTCTGTATCCAAACAAACTCTATTAATATTATTTAGTATTGTATCAGTTAGATAATGATTAATATAATCTTCATTATCTACAATATTATCATTACTATCTTTTAATTCACCAAACTTGATAATATCAATATCTAATTTATTAATTATACTTTCCACCAATCTTTCATAATCACCACTAACAATATTATATAATTGACTTTGTATAGATTTATCAGTTTCACTTAACTCACAAAATCTTTCACCAATACAACAACTCTCAACAATTCCCAATCCACTTTCCATTATATCTTAATAAATATCTTTATTCTTTATTATTAATTCTAATTAAAATCATTTCTTTAAGTAGTCATTAGTAATAGTTCTCAAAAAATAATTGATAATGTATATCACTATTACATTTTTTATGTATATCAATCAGTATAATATAACTATTTAATATATTATTTTTTAGTTCTAATAAATCATTATTGTTCTGTAATTGTTCTAATATATCTCTCAAACTAATATATTTATTAAATTGTTTTTTATTTATTGTATAGTAATTACTACCATTACATTTCATATCTCTCCAACATTCCAATATAATCTTGTCTTGATTACTAAAACATTTATCCAAATTATCAATCAATTCTTTCTCCAATCCAATCACAAAACCACTTCTAATATCTTTATTGTAATCCAATACATATTTAATATGTCTATTGTATATAGTTTTACAATATATATTATAGTTTTTAATAAATGATTTATCTACTACAAATTGATTATCAATAACCAATTCTTCACCAACATTAATTAAATTATTAACATTAAAATCTATACTCATTAACCACTAATAAATTGTTTTGTTTGTTATATAACAATTATATATATTAAAAAAATCAAATGATAAAAATAAAATTACACTAAACAATCCAACACTTTATATTGTTTTCTTTTGTATAAACAACTTTTAAAATGTTTCATTTCTATATGTTCTTTTGTTTTAATACAATATATAGTATCATTCCAACCAATATAATATATATGTAGTTTAAGTTTTCTTGTAATATATGTAATAAACTTATCAATATAATCAATTTTTTTCATTTTATCTAAATCAATCACAATCTCAATATTATTTACATTAATACATTTTTTAATAGTATTGTCTTTTTTCATTTGATAATAATGTTTTTTTATATCAATTACATTAATATTATCAATCACAATATCACCAATTAATATATCATAACATTCCAAAACATACTCAATTAAATCATTTCTATCACATTTAAACTCATATAAATCTCCAACAAATCTACCAATATTAGATAAGATATGATAGATATTTCCACATAAATATTTACTTGTATCTGTTTTTTTTATCAATAGATAATCAAATAGTTCTTCATTCCAACTATTATTATTATCTAATTCCAATTTAAATAACTTTTTTAATTGTTTGATTTTTTCACTTTTATTAGAAGTATAATATGTCATACTTGTCTTATTATATTATAGTATTGTTATTTCTTTAAGTAGTTTTCCCAATTTCTCTATTATATAATTATTCTTTTTTTACTTCTAACTCAATATCATTACTACATTCACTATACATATCTCTATTTTCATATCCAGTATATTTAATTGTTAGTTCTTTCATACTTTCTTCACAACAATCACACACACATTTTTCTTCCATTTCACTCTCTCTCATTTTTAGTTTTTCTAATTTAACCATATATTTTACATATTGATTAATTAGTAATTGTTTAGTATTACCAACAAAACAACAATCATTTTCTTCTTCTTCTGTATCACTATCCATATCCAACATACCACTAACCATACAAAAATTAAGTAGTTTCATATTTTCACATATAACTTTCTTTTTAAAAATATCAACTTCTTCATTTCCATTATCTTCATATATTTCCATACTAATATATATATCTTCTAAATCTACATTATCATTATCCCAAAACCCAACAAACTCATTATCAATATATCTAACCACTTCTTTATAGTCAGTATCCAATAATAGTATTGTTTCATTACTATCAAATAAATTAAATGATTTCATTTTACTACTCATTACCCACATTACTTTATTCATACTATAATCACTATTAGACCATTTAATTTTTAGTTTAGATTTATCATTACTTCTCTCAATTATATCACTAACTTTTTTTAGTAGTTTTTCATTATCAGTTTGTTTCTTCTTTTCTTTCATTTCATTAATCTTATCAATTATGGATTGTTTTTTGTTTTCACTCATATTGATTTGTATAATAATTATATATATTAAAATATCTTTAAGTAGTTTTTTCTCATTTTATCAAAAAAAATATATTAATTCTAAAAACTCAAATGAAGTAATAGTCCCAATCAACTATTAGAAGATATGTATTATCACTATTACTTCTTTTTACTTTTTACATTTTTAATAATTATATACATAACATAATTATCAATTAAAAACACATATTAAAAAATTATTTCATTTACATTCACACTCACCAAACTCTCTATCTTTGATATTATCATAAATCATTCTCATTCTTCTATTAACAGATTGTTCTGTTCTCATTTCTGTATAATCACTACCACATACATTAATCAATTCATTATTTAGATATTCTTTAATGTCTGTTTTTGTTAGTTCAGTAATATATACTGGATTTTTGTTTCTCTGTATATAGTTTCTAATACACTTCACATTAATACATTTACTTTCATTATATTTCTCTTCTGTAATATTCTTATTAATAAACTCACATACTTCATTAAGATATTTTGATTTAAATAGTTTATTGTTTTTTAGTTTCACTTCATACATATATTTTTTTGTCATACTTGTTTATTCAGTTATATTATTATAGTAATTTATCTTTAAGTAGTTTTCTCATATAATCAAATCAAATTAAAAAAATCAAATTTTATTTTTAACCATATTTATCATTTCATAAATATTTACCAAAGAAGATAATTAGATAAGTTTAGTAAGTTTAAAAATATTGTAATAATTCAGTATTGATACATAACATTTATTTTCACTTTTATTTAATATTGATAAAATCTTTTTACCATTCTTTACAAATAGTTTTTTATCATTAGTATTGTTTAATACATTACCCATAATATTATATGATTTATCAGTATCAATATTGTTCTTAATATCACCAATCAAATCATTCACATTATCAATCTCCAAATATGGATTAATGATTGTAATGTATCCCATTAAAATACAATAGATTTCCATAAATCTAATAACTATATCTTTACTAAATGTTTTTGTATATTGTTTGTTCTCATATAAATATGTATATTCTTCTCCAATAAAATCTACCATATTCTCAAATATGTATGTAATGTTTCCAAACAAATATTTACCATTCTTATTAATGATATATGATACATTACAACTATCATATTCATATTCTCCAAATAGTTCAGTAATACATTTAATATAACTATTAAACTCTTTTTTTGTATGTTTCATAAAATTAATATCTTTCATTTTAGTTTTATCAAATCTATAAAATACACCACTTTTTACATTACCATTCTTATCTGTTTTTCTGTATTGATATTCAGTATGTTTTAAAATATTTTTACCACAATCAATAAAAGTATTCATACTTGTCTCTAATATAACAATAGAAAATAATTTGTAGTTTTAACTCTTCTTGATAAAGAAGTAGTTTTATAGTTATATATACTTATGATAAAATCTTTAAGTAGTTTGTAGTATTAACAAAAAAAATATATAAATATCAAATTTATTTTTTTATTTATCTAAATAAATCAAATGTAATTAGTTTATTATATTTAAACTTGTATATACATTTACCACTATCACTATAATCCAAATCAACAAACTTATCAATCAATATTTTATTCTTTGTATAGTTCTCACTATCTTCATTACAATAATCTTGATAAAATCTATACCAACTAATACTATTCATTTTAATCTTTGTATCTGTCTTATTTGTATATTCATTATTTAACCACAATAAAAATGTTTCATAACAATCAAATCCCTTACACATTTCTATCTCACTAAACAATCTATTACTAATCTCAATCACATTATTACATTTAATTAAATCCATTATTTCCAAATGAATATCAAAAATAGTTAGTTCTTCCAATTGACTATTTAAAATACTATACTCAAACAACTCACAATAATTCATATATGTATCTGTATGTTTTACATAATATACACTACACCAATCAATAATAGATTTCATATTAGTTTTACTATTCACACCATTCTCAACCAACATTCTAATCTTCCAATCATTACTCATTTTATTCATTCCCCAAAATATACACATATTAATACTTCTTTGATATAATCTTGTATCTTTACTTTCTTCACACCCATTCATATAAATATTAAATGTATCTTCATAATCTTTTGTATAGTAATTGTTTGTATATTTCTTTACTTTGTTTTTAATCTTTGTAGTCATATTGTATGTATTATGATTATTACTAAATGTTTATCTTTAAGTAGTTTTCTCAATTTATCTATTTAATTATGAATAAAATACAATTCATTATTTTATATTGATTTATCAATAGAAAACATTAAAACCATTTAATCTCTCTGTATATAATAAATGTTTTAGTTTATCATTATTTCTACCAATACCATTAAACTCATTATCAAATAAATCATACAATATATCATTATGAATATCATTACTACAACAATTCTCTTCCAACCAATCCCACAGATTAAACCCACAACCAAACTCTAATACTTTCACCAATCCATAAAAATTATCATTATCAACATAATCCATATCAATATGTAATGTATAGTTTTTTTCATACTTCCACAATCTACTATCTTTTATTTTGTATTTATGTTCCATATCCCAATTATCAATATCAATAATAGTATTACAATCACAATCCAATATAAAATCCAAATCACTATAATATTCATTATCAAATAAAAATACAACACTTCTATTTAGATTTAATTTACCACCAACACCCATATCTCCATATACATTATTAATTAAATTACCCATATACAAACACCGAATAAAACTAAAATCACACCAATAATCACTCAATTTAACTTCTTGTATTGTATGTTTTAATTCATTTAATACTTTCTCATAATTGTTTCTTTTGTAATAATCTTTTTGTTTAATTTTATCAACTCTATCAAACACCATTTCTTTTATATCAAAACAACACTTATTAAATAAGTCCAATACCAAATCATTCTTGTTTGTAGTCATATATATTATTATATAAATCTATTTAAATCTTTAAGTAGTTTTTCACAAATACTCAAACACAATTAAAAAAAACATTAAAAAATAAATCAATTTATATCAATCCATATCAATCCACAACAATCTCCATATTATCATTAAAACATATTATACAACAATCAATCTCTTCACTATTATTCTCAATACCATATAATTTATCACAATACTTACATTCACAACCAACACTCATTAAATATTGTTCTTTGTAATAATTGTATCTATCTGTATCTTCTTCTATCTCTTCTAATATATCATTAATATCTGTTTTTGTAGTTTTATATTTAGTATTCATATCAATTACTTCATTAATCATTTCATTCATTTTACTTTTGATAATATCCATTATTAGTATAGTTATATTTTTTATTTTCACTATACCAACTTATTCTCTATACATATACATATTCATAAATCTTTAAATAGTTTTTCACAATTACTCAATTAATACTATTTTAAATTATTTAAATCAAAATTAAAATATTGATAATATTAATATGATATTCTCTAAATCCAAAGATAATATCAAAATTACTGAATATAATGAAAATGACTATATTAAATTGATTAATCTATTGTATGGATTAGATAGTATAAAATATATGAAGTTTAAAGATAATAACAAATACAATCTACAAAAAGATAATGTAATTATAGAAAGTCCAAAATCAACTATTCTTAAAATCTAAAAACTCAAATGAAGTAATAGTTATATACACAATCTTCTAATACTTCATATCAACTATCCCTTCATTTCACTTTTTAACTTTTTAACATTCATTTTCTATCATATCCATTAATAACCAATAATTAATAGATAATAACCAATAACATTAAACATTCTTAATAACTATCACTATTTATCAATAAATAATAGAAGTAATGATATATTTTAGATAATCTGTATATAATAACCATTAATAATAGTAATCTATAAAGATAATAGAAACTACACATTCTATTTTATCTATTTTTATTAGTTTTTATAGTAATTTAATTGTATATATTTATTCTATTTTTCTATAATATTTAAGTTATATTTAATAATCAAAATCCAATCAATAATAAACAAACTTTAATTAATAATAATTAAACTTTAAAAATAATTATATTTATTATATTATATAAGATATATAAATATGAAGAAAAAAGTATGGAAACTCAAAATGATATATGATTTAGATACTGAAAATACTTTTAGTAATTGTAATGATATGATTGATTTTATTAATGATATGAATGATACTGATTTATACAAACCATTAACATTTAGTAATTTTTGTAATTACTATTATCACAACAAAACACAACTACCATATATTATAGATTGTTATAGTATAGAAATGAAAGAGTATTTAGATAATGATATGGAAATGTATTATCCAAATAAGCAAGATTGTAATGAATATACAAAATGGAAATATAGAAGTATTTTATTAGATAAAGAAATATTTAATGAAATAAATGAAATGTTAGAAGAAGATTAAATAATCAATATCTATCATTACTAAACTTATCTATCTCACCAATAAAAGTTTCATAAGTAGTATTACACATATCAACTGGAATATGATAAACTTTACTACCATTACAAAACCCACTATTTAATTGTAAGAAACTCTCATTATGTTTAACCCAATAAAAAACATTATCAAAACTCCATACATAATAACAATTTTGATAAAACTGATTAATCTTATTTACTTTATCAAATCCAATATATAATGTAGTCCAATTACATTTTTCACCATATCTCTTTTTATGTTCTATATAGAAATTATTAAGATTGTTTTTATTAATACATATAAAATCTATTACTGAATATTTATGCTGACTTTTAAAACACATATATTTTTCACCAATACTTTCTAATAATTGTAGTTTAAATAACTCTTCACTATCTAATATTATCTCACTCATTATAGATTAACTATTTAATATATATAATAAAATAAAAATCATTTGATATTTTACAAAATATTATGTATATAAAAACTGACAACCACTATTAGAAACTGACAACCACTTTTAGAAACTGACAACCACTATACAATATACACTACTTAAACAAACTACTTAAAGATTTAATCATATATATACATAATAATAATATATCATATACTAATATGACAACTGAAACAAAGACAAGTAATAATATGTTTAATATGAAATACAACAAAAATGAATACAATAAATTATATAGTAAGAAATACAGACAAGAAAATAATGAAGAATATAAACTGAAACAAATGGAATTATATGAAAGAAAGAAACAAAAAAGATTAGAATATCAAAGACAATATGATATGAAAAAAAGAATTAAAAAACAACAAGAAAAAGAAGAATTACTGAAACAACAACAACAACAAGAAGATACAGAAAATACAGAATAGATACTGAATAATTTTTTTAAGTTTATTTTTATTACTACAATCTATATGAATATTTGTATAG
>Ga0181379_1001019_pt1 | contig 13350 bp, 13 predicted proteins | sample 2SPOviralmetaG_FD_130115 | JGI IMG/M metagenome (GOLD analysis project Ga0181379, IMG submission 130115) | Marine viral communities from the oligotrophic San Pedro Time Series (SPOT) site, San Pedro Channel, CA, USA - 2 SPOT_SRF_2009-07-10 | ecosystem: Environmental > Aquatic > Marine > Strait... | reverse complement strand
AGGTTTGCTCATAGAATACAGTACCATTCTCACGAGAGGCGTTTACTGTAGTTTCAAATGAGTTGTTTCCTTTAACCTCATACTTATGTAAAGTAATACTACCATCCGTATCGCTAATTGTAGTACCAGTCATATTCGTTATCTCGTCATTAGTGAGAGTAACAGTTCCTAAAGTACCGAAGTCTGCAAAGTATAATTCTTTTATACCTGCTACTACATCTTTACATGCTTCGGCACGAGATCGAGTTAATGCACAAGCCATATTTTTCTAGTTTTATGAAAAAAGGGTAGGTAGGTCTATACCGTACCCACCCCTTATTTCTGGTTAGTTATTATTAGTTAGCAGAGTTAGCGATACCGTAAGTAACAACGTCTTCGATAGAAGCAAGCTGTACACCAGCAGTAAATCGCATAACGATTCTTGCATTTTGTGAGCCATCAAGGTCAGCCATGTCTAACAATTTAACTTCGTTGTGATCAGCGATTAAGCCAGTTCCAAAGAATAAGTTAGATTTAGTAGTAGCGATAGCATCGTTGTCAGCCAATCCGTTTGCAACGAAGAGTTTTACTCCGTCAAAAGAAAGACCTCCACCTTGCCAGTGCATAGTACCTTGTCCGTTTACACCGTTACCACCGATTCCAGCGATTCCAACGTTCTCATCAGCAGCAACATTTTGTTGTGTGATAGAGGCAAATCCTCCTAAACTACGCACATAAGCTCTAGCGATATTTTGAGAAACATAGATGTAAAGGTCATCTGCTCCATAAAGGCTAGAAGGGATAGCATCAACAATGCTTCCTAATTGAGCGATTACGTTAGAAGAAGTTACTGTAGTTCCAGCAATTTCTTGTGCAGAAGGAAGGTCAGCGTCAGTAGATACTAATTTAGTGAATCCATTGAACTGTCCGTTAGTTGCAGTGTCTCCAGCCCAGATTGATCTCTCAGTACGCTCTGCTACTTTAGCAGCAACGTGACCTAAGATAAAGTCAGCAAAGCTAGGTGGTACATTGTGATAAGCTGAGTATCCCATTTGGATAGCCTCCCAATCAGAAGCAAAGTCTTTCTTACAGATTTGTAAGTTTACTTGTTGCTCTTCTGGCTGAAGGATTTTCTCAGTCAAAGTAATCGTAGAAGTTGGGTCAAAGTCACAAGTAGCATCTTTAACGATATCGTCAACAGATACTTTCTTTAAGACTTCTTTGAACTTTACGTTTGGTTTTACGGTAATACCTCCTTGAGCGAGAGTATTAGCTTCTAGTAAAGCTGCTGCGACATATTGCCCAGCAAATTCACCAGCGTAAGTTGTAGTAATTGAAGTAGTAGTTGCCATTTTTATTTATTAGTTAGTCGGTTAAATACTCTGTCTAAGGTGTTTTGTGATCTCTGCATGCCGTAGTTATAGACTGGTTTTTTCTCGGTTGCAGCTTCGGGTGTGTGCTCAATTGCTTCAGCAGCAGGTTCAGCAGAAAGTTTTTCAATCTGTGCAGACATCATCTCTTTCTCTTTTCTGTAGCCGCCCATCTCTTCATCAATCATTTTTGCCATCTCAGCCATTTTGGCTTCCATAGCAGCTATTTTTGATTCAAAGTCTTCTTGCTTCACATACCCTTCCATGAGTTGAGTTTCTTCTTCTGCTTCTACAGGCTCTTCTGATAATTCCTCAGATACCTCTTCTTCAGCAGGAGCTTCTTCCTCAACAGCAGGAGCTTCCTCTTCTTCGCTAGATAATTCCTCAGCCACAACTTCAGTATCTGCGATACCCTGGGCTAATTCATCCTCTTTTGCAAGTAAAGATAGCTTCTGTAAAATCTCATTAAGAATTTCGGTTGATTTGCTCATTTTACTAAAATTTATATAATTAACGATTTAAAATATGTCTGTTGCATTTTTATGCTTTCTGTTGGATGATAAACCATTCTGTACCATTACCCCATATCTTAATGCCTTCGTATGCTCTATTTAAGTCAAAAGCACCATTAGCACCATCTAAGTTTTGTGAACCGTAAGGCGTAAGGTTGGCGTGTGTAGAATTACTAAATGTAGAATCCGTTATAAAACGCTTAGTACGGTTGAGGTTTTCACTTGCTGTTACATCGGGTAAAGTCAAAGTAGCTGTTCCTGCACCACCACTCCAAGACAATACAATAAGTTCTGCTTCATCATAAATAGCATCACCTAAGTCATAAGTTTCACCATCAGTTACCGTAAGTGTAGTAGGGTCTAAATGGTTTATAATATAGTGCTGTACATCTGTTAGTGATGTTTTTTTAGTAGTACCTGTTTGTACTAAAGGTATATCTTCGCTACCTGTAATGTTAGGTGCTGTTATTGCTGTTAATTGACTTATCTTTTTATCTGCCATTATTGATATAATTTACTGTTATCTTCTTGTATAAATTTTTCTCCTTCTTCTGTATATAGAAAAAAGTTTGTTCTAGTTATGTTTCCTATGCCTTGGGCTTGCAAACTACCATCACAACATTTTGATGAGTATGTACCATCTGGACATTGACACCCTCTTTTACCGCCTTTCTGACTTACTCGGCTATGCGTATATTTTCTTCTTTTCTTTATCATTTCTTAGCCTTCGGATGTTTCTTTGGTAGTAAATCATAGTCAGTAGTATACTTAGCGTTTTGTGGGCGTCCATTACGAACTAAATACATAAATGCATTTACTCTTGCGTGTGCCCATTGCGATGCTGATCTAACCTTTGGAGAATGGCTCGTATTAAACGCACCAAGTCCCCTCTGGAATACACTAGCAAGCATGCCAGTAGTAATACCATAACCGAGCTTGTCTCGGTATCTGTCATTGAAATCATCTGCCTTCTTTTTAAGTGATGCACGGTCTTTAGCTGAAACTTTAGCTCCAGTTTTACCTTTAGCTGTACCCTTAGCAGTTCCCTTTCCTTTTGGGTTCTTATTTGGGGTATCAGACGCTGGTGCTTTAGGTGACTTGGTTACGCCACCTCTTGAGCCTACTTTAGCGGCTTCTATTTGTCCTAATTCTTTTAGTTTGGATTCTGCCCAGCGTAAACCAGCTTTTCCTCCCCAGGCGTCATACATGAGCTTTCCACACCCATCTGAGTAACTGGTTGATGATTCTAAGTCGCCAGCATGACGAGCTAAGAAGCTTCTCATTCTCTTTATTGTTGATACTGTGATTGCAGATTTTGACGCTAACTGCGATGCTCTGCGTTTCCCCACAGCAGTCCCACAACTACCCCATCCATTCTTTTCTACCCATTCCAACACTCTCTTAGCATTGTTTGCTACTGCATCGGGGTAATCTGCGTAGGATTTTAGTTTAAGTGTATTGTCTCCTAAATGGTCGAATATCTCTTCTAGTATTTCTGTAGCTTCTTGTTCGGTTACAAATTCACTAGACATCGCCACCTTATCAGTAAAGTATCCTTCTATTGAGAATCCTTTCACCTTACCGGTTTTAACATAGTCATTCCATACCTCGTCATTGTTTACTTTCATAGATACCATCCAAGTACCTACCGGTAAATCCATATCGTACTTTCTGGACTTATCATGAGTTTCGTCTTCGATAATCCAGGACTCAACAACAGATAAACCATGTAGTTCTGCCTCATGCTCTAGTGTTGATTTGTTTTGGTTACCACGCATCAAGAACAGTTCAGAAGCCTTTCTTACTGTATCCTCTGAAAAGTATATATAATACTCTTCATCTTCATTCTGGCGATAGATATTCTTGTTAGGCACTAAGGCTGCACCCATAAGAATACGCTTCTCCTTATCTACCTCAGCCAATTCAATTTTATGCTCCTTGGAAAGGGCAATAAAGTTTTCCTCAATGGCTGGGCGATCTACTATTGAGATTGCCTCTATACCAGAGTATAATGCTTCTTCGTCAATTACTAATTCTACTATTCTCATAATTAATTGCTATTTGATCCTGTTCTTACGTTTCTGTAATATTCGTCTAGAGTTGTTATAGCTCCTTTTACAGTAAGGTAAGTAGGTATCGGTTTATCTAATTTACTTGATATATCCACCATGAGTAAATCTAATGGTGATGCTCCAACTACATTAAATGCTGGTGCTTGTACATTAACTGAAGAACTTATTCCAGATACATTTCCACTGCTTAGTATTGATTTTGCTTGGTTTACTGCTGAAAGTAGTGTGGCTACTTGAGCTGCATATGTTGCTGCCGCTATAAAAGGGGCTGCTGGTCCAGTACCTTGAGATGCTTCCTGGGCTAACCTAAATCCTTGAATCATACTAACAGAGGTGTTTGCGGCAATAGCGGTAAGGGAAAGAGCTTTTTGTAAGTCAGAACCTTCTTTGGCGAGTCTAGATGATTCTTCCATTATATCAGCAATACTACTGGCTAGTTGTAATTTAGAGGCAAAAACAGCATCATCTGTTTCCCTAGCTATTCTTTTTGTTTCTTCACCATAGGTCTTTTCTAGATTTATCTTTCTCTGAATTAATCCTTCGTAGGCGTCTCCATCAACCTTAGCTCTAGCTATTTTTCCATTTAAATTAGCTAAATCCTGTTTGAATACAGAGTCTAATAACTTTTGCTCTAATTGTAGCTGAGTACTTTTTTCTCTAGAATACTCTTGCTCGAATGCTATTCTATCTTGTATACCTTTTATTGATTCATCAGCAAACATTTTTAAATCATCCAACCTTTGTTGATCTGAAATCTCTTCTTGCATTCTGCTGTATGAACCTAAAATAGAAGCAGTTGTTTTCTCAAATTCTTTTCCTAAGTCTTCTATTGTCTCTGTATATTTTCTATTGGCATCAGCTTCCGCCTTAGTAAATTCCGTTATTATTTCTGACTTTTGTTTTTCGGTTTCAGCTCTATTTAGTAATGATTGTTTTCTTAAATTAAGGTCTGAAATATATTCTTGATATCTTACTTTTTCATTCTCTAGAGCAGTTCTAGACCTTAGATTTAGTTCTTCAATAGCGAATTGCTTTTGTAAGTCTAGCTTTTGTATAGCAGTTCTTTTTATTAGACTTAACTCTTTTTTTCTAGCTCTTTGAGCATATCTATCAAAATCATTTAGTCTTTTTTCATACAATTCAAAAGTAGCTTCTCTGTCTAATTTAGCAGCTCCTTTCTTTGTTTCTAAGTCAAATAGCTTTTCTAGTCTAATTTTTTTCCTAAGAAGCTGAAGTTCTTCAGTAAGTGCTGTTTGTCTATCGGCTGTATTTTGTCTAAGTACTAGATTACCTTCCTCATCTACCCTACTTAATCTTTCTCCAACAATAGCTAATTCTCTTCTAACTTCTAACAATTCTCCAAACTTTTTTCTAAGTTCGTCTTGAGCAGCAACACCAGATAATATCTTATCTTCCTCAAACATATTATCGCTCCATACAGTCAATGTCGCTCCCTCTTCTATAGCGTCCATAGCTCGCTTAAATTCACTAAAAGAGTCAGCTAAAAGCATATTGGCGTCTGCTCCAAGTTTCCCTACATTACCATATTTTTCAACTGCATTAGTTAAATTCTCATATGTGCTAATCTGTGCATCTATACTTTTAGTAGCATCATCCATAGCTTTCTGGAACTTATTCACCTCCTTGGTGCTATCACTAAAGTAAGCTATAATCTTAGGTAGAAATGATATTAATAACTGAATACCAATCATAACACCACCAGCACCTAACAATGAATCTCTTAATTGTTTAAATGATTCTATGGCACTACCATTAGTTCGAACAAAACTTTGTGTTAATGAAACTACCTGTGACAAGTTATTTGCAATCGCTGTAAATCCAAAACTAGCATCTGAAGCAAGTCGCCCAGTTTCTAATAGGATGGCGTTATTAAGACCAGCTTGTGCTCTAGCAGATTTATTAGCCCCTGCTGCACGCATTTGAGCTGCTGCTAGTTCTTGAACCTGTAGTTTAGTGGACTTTCTTTGTAGAGCTAATTTTTGCTCTGTGGTTAGAGCTTCAAGTTCAGATTGTGTGAGATCATCAAAAGATTTAGCGTACAAATCATTTGAGACTTTCGCTCCGTCAGTAGCTTTTTTTATACTACCTAATCTAGCCTCTGCTTTACCAGAGTTTACGTTAATACTAACTAGAATTTCTTGCGCCATGGTAAGTACGTTTTAGTGATTGTTTAACTTCAGCCATGTTGCTAACAGCCTTATACTTGCCCTTGGCAATATCTATATTCTCTGATACCCCGTACCAGTCATTAGAATTAAGTAGTTCTATTATTTGCTTTATCATTATATGATTTCGTCTGAATTAAGGTTTATCAGTTCTAAACTACTTTTACCGGTAGTTAGATTTATCTCTAATGAATTAATCCTATATATAGTATCTTGTATCTTAAGTTGATCGTTGAGCTTATAATTTACAATAAAACTAGGAGGAAGAAATGCTTCAAATTGATGCATTCTCTTCGTTTGCTCTAAAATCATCTTAATAAAGTTTCTATAAAATAAACCATAAAGTGAATTTAACGCTGTAGCGCCAGACCATTCATCTAGGTCTATACCGAAGTTAAGATAATATGTAGCTAATAAATTAACATCTTCTATATCATCTGTAACATATGAATCTTCATTGCCATTAGACGGTCTAAAATAAGTTGATACAGCCTCTATATCATCTACAGTGTCATTGAAGTTAATGAGGTCTGTAACTGTAGTTTTTATTCCATAAAACAGTAATGGCTTTACATCTTCTGGATCATAATTACCTTTTGGTGCAACAATATCGTTAGTGTCTGAATAGTTAGCTGGAGTAGTGCTAAAACTACCTCCTGCGGCATATCCCCATTGTATATCAGTTCCTAATATTCGCTCATACTTAAAGTGAGAGAAAGGTACTTCTATGTCATATACATCTTTATGGAAGAATTGACCAAACTCAGACTCTATTACATTATTTGCATTACCAAATATTTTACCATTAGATATCTTCTTGTGCTGTTCGATTAAGATGATATCTGTCTCTTCATACTCAAAGTTAATCTCTCTAAATGGAAGTATTGTATCTACATCGTGTGTAGAAACATCTATGTACTTAGTTACATCTATAGTGCCATTAGAATTATTATTTACAGCATCTGCATAGTAGTCATCATAAGTCATAATTTTGACTGCATTCGGAGTGCCTACTCTTTTAGTAGTACTAGTGCTGTATTCTGAGTCAGTTTCGTCTTCTATAATGTAAGCCACTAGGTTAAACATCTTAAACAGTCCATTTAAGAAATCTATTATTTTAATCTCCGGTATTTGCTCGTTTATAAATACTTTAGAAACATCTGTATCGAAAGCAGTAGAGTTGAACATCTCTTGGTCGTTATCAACAAAAAGTCCGACTTGTTTATGCCATATAGCTGGCTTAACCCTCGTTCCAGTCATAGCTGTTTGAGAAGAGAACTCTATTTTATATCTTTTAGGGTCATCACCTGCAAATAATTCTGGAAAGCTAAATTGATGATTTTTCTCACCACTTCCAGAAGATACTTGAACATTTCCCGTGTCAATATCTACTAATTTAACTCTGTAATTTATATTTTCTTCACCAGAAGAAGGGACAACTCTGACATAAAATTTAGCTTTATCTTGGTCTTTAAAATCATTGTAAAATAAAGTAGATGAAATATCACTAAAAAAATCATATATAGAAGCTACATTAATTATCTCATCATCATCACCACTAACGTAAAAGAAACCGTAATCCTCATTAGTAGTTGATGATTGTGTAGTGTATCCAGTTGCTATTTTCTTAAAAGCATAATCGTCTTCACCCTCTTCACCATATATATCACCAGCCTTGGCACTCATCCACATATATAGATTCGTAATAGCTTCGTTATGCTTAGATAAGAAATCTTTAGTTCCAGAAGTATCATTAGGAATAAGCACTATATCGTACTTCTCTTCTATCAGTTTTATAAGGTGATATATCTTTATAGCAGGTTTTAAATCGTACTGTGAGATACCTCTTTTGTGATATCTGTCTATATCATTTCCTGTTGAGGGTATATATAAGTTTCCATCAAAGTTTTCTTCATCTGTGTTACCAATAGTATCATCGTAGAATAATCTCTTTTTTGGTGTTATAAGAGGGTATATTAATGCTTCAGCATCTCCGTCAACTGTTTTACCGTCCTTAAATATAGACTTAATTTCTGTATAACTGAAGTCGTGCTGAAAGTCAGAGAAATCTAATGATGATAGTAAATCATCTCTAAATATATCTTTCAATGAAGCAACACTACCATAGAATACTATTTTATAGAACATAGGTTTATTGTTCTTCATATTTACAGAACCAAGGAATAATTTACCTTTTCTGTAAGGAAGGCTATTTATTTCGATAAAAGCATCCTGCCTAAGCCTAGCATCAAAGAATCCAGTAGATATATCAAATTTATAAAAGTGCTTAAATACTTTATTGTTATTAGATGAAGCAGGTACTGTGAATGATTGAGTAAAATCGGAATATATCGTTCCAATATCCTTGGCTTGTTTAATAGACGAGGTAACTTCTATAGATTCGTCTTTATATAAATCTAATCTAAAATCTTTAAGGTTACCAGAGGTATCTAGACCTTTTAAGTATATCTGTACCTGTCTCATTAACGAACACTTTGTATAAATTCAGAATCCATCTCAAATTGTAATTCGTAATTGATTAGCTTATCATTCCTTCTTGTTTTTATATCTAGTGAACTGGTCACTACATTTATCGGTACAGCTAAATTGTATTTACCATTAGTGGGACTTTGTTTTCGTTTATCATGAATATATACAAATTCTGAGACTAGCAATTGCTTCATTACCTCATTGTAACTATTATGAATGAATCCAGTATTCATAGTGATAACTTCTCTACCTTGATTCTCTAAATAAACTCTTTGGTGATCTGAAACGTTATAAGAAGCATTCCCAGAACCTGTTTTAAGTGTAGTTTTCTTATATTGATCTCTTTCAGTAGTCATAGTATCTTTACGTTTAGCAAAGAACCAAATATCCTGCATAGCACCAAATTTATTGATAAATGAAATCTTATAAGGAATATTTTTACACTCATCAATACATTCTACTAATATTGTTCTTGTTGTGCCATCTTCAAATGTAAATTCTACTATGTTTGTATCTACTGGTATTTCATCTACACCAGAGCTATCATCTGAATTAGCAACAACAGAAGCTGTCTTATCTATAGTTACAATGTCTATTGCCAACGGATTTAATTTAGTTAGTTGGTCTATTGTGTAGAGACTGGCATTACCTTTTGCAGCAACATCTAAGGAAGTAGTGTCCTGCTTATATTCTATCTTTTTAGTTCCGTTATCTCCAGTATAGTAAGGAATACTAATAGGTTCACCGCAGTAGTTGTTTACCACAGTATTAGACATCATAACGTGCTTAGATAATTCTGGATTGATACCGTCAGTGATACTACCATAACCTCTAAATGCTATTCCTTGCTGTGTAAGAGTATCTGTAGTTTCTACATCATTTTCATCCTTATATGTTCTTGTAACTCGATAAAATACCCATTTAGTTTGTTTTATACCCTCATAGTTACCATCAAATTCTATATCAACATAATCCTTTATAAGTTCAGATACTTCAAATGTTATTGTATCATCACCACTTAACTTAGATTTAGTTAGCGTATATTCTGGTGTATCTGGAACATTATTAAAATCCCCGCCATATATATATAGTTCTAGTTTTGCTTTAGTTAATTCTGCCATCTTAAACTGGATTTATTGTAAATTCACTAATCTCTATAATTTCTGTTACATCTCCTAGTCCAATAGCTTCTTCATCCCAATCAGTAGTTCCAGCGTTTGACTTAAAAGTTTTTACAGCTAGTCTTTTTTCTAATGGAGTTGAGCTACTACCTCTAAACCCTATTTCGATAAACTCTTCTGGAAATAAGTTAAAACTAACTGAAAGTGCTTCTGCTGAATTACCATCTTGGCTTCCTCTAATGTAATAAACACCGTTTTTCAATTCAACATCATGTCTACTTATGACCGCAGTCATTTCCGCATAACCAACGTTTAAGCCCTTTGTACTATCATTGGTTATTGTCAGATTATTGATTCCAGAAAAAAGCGGACTCGGAGAAACGTTCTTAGCCTTCACTCTTCCTTGATAGTAGGTTGGGGTAGTCAGTTCATATCTAAAGTTGTTAAGTTCCCTTCCGAACTGCTCAGAATTAAAGAAATTATTTCCAGTAACTCTTGTCTCAAGGGGAGAAGTTGGTTGGAAAGTACTGTCATCTTCTGGTTCTATAGCTGGAGAAGCATCTGATAAAACATATCTTTGTGTTTGATTAACAAAGATATTAGTAAATTCAGTCAGATATTGTCCATTTAACACTATATTACCCCATTGATGCCCTAAGGGATTTCTACGATTATTAATTAGACTAATTATCACGACTTTACCAGCCGATACTGGGGTTACATCTAAAGCATTATCTGGACAAGACAAAGAAAATTCATAGTCTTCGGTAATAATTGGTTGTTGTATTTCTAACTGAATCTCTTCACCATATAAATCTATATCACTTTGTGTTGAAGTATATGTGGTTGTTGCCGTTGTACCAACTACACCATTGGCATCATATGTAGTCGATGTAAGGGTGGGACTTTCTCCAGTAGCTGAAGTCCATTCAGCAGCATATATATCTAAACCTGCTGTAGCAAATGAAGGCATATTAGCAGAATGCCCTATTCTGTATTTTATAGGCGTTTTGATGTCAGAGAAAGAAATACTGTAATCTCCTAGTTGTTTGCCTGTAGTAGAAATCTTAAATATCTTAGTACCTACATCTACACCTATCTGTTTAGTTGAACCGCAGGTAAGGGTGAATTCTTGATTCACTGGTTCTGTTACATCAACATCTGGTTCTTCGCCTTCTCCGCCTTGAGATACGGGTTTTTCCACAGTAATATAGTATGGACTTCTTACGTTGATCTTTATTAAGTTATTTACTGCCATTATACAAATCTTACGGTTTTACCTTTTAAATCAAATCCTGCCTCCCTTAGAATATCCTCTACACTCTTTTTTACATCCTCCACTACAGGAGCAATGACCTTTAGGTTTTTTAGGTGGCTTTCTACGGTTCTTGTTATAAACTTTGTTGGTTCGATCCCCTGGGTGTTTATCTTGTTTGTTATTCTTTTCGCTATATCTAGTATTGTTGGATGTGTTGCTGAATACTTTGAGTAGTTCGTTGTCCTGTTTCCGTTGATGTCCTTGTACCCTAGAGGCTTGCTTACTATCCATTCAGCTATTTCTGTTATATTTACACCGCCAGATGGCACTCCTCCAGAGTCAATGTTCTGCAAGTAGTCGTCTCCAACAATGTCTATTCTTAATCCGTTACCTAAGTCTTGTTTGTTATATTGTATTCTTTGTGCTGATTCGCCAGTGTTATTTATAACTGGGTTTAGAAAACCTCTAGCAGTTCTACTCTGCACTGGAGTGTTCATTCTCTTGCGAAGTAGCATCATAAGCTTCTTGGCGTAATTCTCCATGTAGGCTTCGGTATTTTTAATCTTTATGGACATTGGCTTCCGTCAGCGTTTATTAACGCCATATCATTGTTAGGTATATTTATATTAACCGTCATCGACCATCCTGTTACTTTGTTCTCGAAACGATCCTCAAATAACTGAGCCTGGGGGTTACCTTCAATCTCATACATCTCATCATATAAACCACCTCTACGCAATGTAGACTGTAGTCCATTCACTACATTTAGAAGTGTATTATGAATATCATGGGTATTGTCTAAACCAAGGTGAGGTTCTGTCTTATCTAATTTGTTATCCTTGTCTTCATCAACGACATCCATTACGATTACGTTGAAGGATGCGGTCATGATGTACTCCTGGAATGTAACGCTACTAAATCCAACGTGGGCTAGTGGGAAGATTGTTTGCTTGGATAGGTCTACCTCTAGTAGGTCGCCAAACGTAACAGTATTGATAGAGGTATTACCATTTAAGTAGGCATATAGCTTGTCGATTAGGTTGTAATAGGTTTTCATGATTTATATTGCTTCTTTATCATTTTTGTTTCTAGTTCATTCTTTTCCTTTTCAAACATAAGGAACGTTAGGCATTGATGGAGTGAAAGCTCGGTAACTTCGTCAAACCTTCTGACATCTCCTTTAGCGAGTGTATAAATTGATTGATACCAACCCCACTTTTCTCCAAAGCCATTTTCACTTGAGATGTTGTATCCGGATTCTTCTCTAGTTGATTCTGTATATAGTTCAGCGTAGCTTTTGACAATTCCATCCCTAAACGATAAAAAAAAACCATCGATCCCATTACTACACTTAAAGGCATATCCTTCATTAGCTCCTGTATGTCTTCTGATGGCTTATATGGGGCAATCGTATATTTATCCTTACTCTTAAAGTTTACTGGGCGATAAAGAACTGCCATAGCTTTATGCATGTCTTGCCATTCGCCTATGTAGTTCTCGCAGTCTATATATTCGCCAAGACTCATATCATCCAGCTTTGGAATGAATCCCATATCAACATCTAGTAAATCAAACCTAGTAGTAAGTTCGTAATCCCTCTCAAAAGCCATTCTAAGAGCTTCTAAGAGCTTTTCTATATCTTTAATGGGTATAGAGTCCACTAGGTCATGTTCGATGCCGCAAAACGCTTCTATTAGCTTCTTGTTCATTTCATGGGCATCTTCAGTCTCATCCATGTCTTTAGTTGCCTCTAGGTAATCCTGGTACTGACCAAGGGTAACCTCGGCTAGTGAGTCCGGTACAATTAACTTTACTTCCATATTCTATTTGAATTAACTTTATTTATTATTGATGTACTTCTCTAGGTATTCTGCATCTGCCCCAATGACGTATCAATATATAATTATTATATACAGAGATTATTATGTATAAAATTATATGTATACATAATTATATACATATAGGTATATAAAATCTCTTTGATATCCTATATATAATTATATATATAAAGAACTGCCATTTGGACAGTTGGAAAACGTCAGTTGGAGTAGTCAAAATAGTGGCAATATAGTTCCCATATTTTACTAATGGATTCTACCTTTTTATATTTCTTTGGTGATCGTATTATTGTTCCGTTGTTGTTTATCTCAATCGTATATTCGCCATGGGTATCTGGTATAGGATATATCTTAATTCCGTTAGCTAAACACCACTGCATACAAGCATGCATGTCGATGCGATAGATTGGGTGGTATTCAGCCTTTCTTCTTTTCGCCATAAACCAAAGATACGATAAAATCCGTTAACAGAGTGTCAGTTGGAAAAGGTGTTGTGTGTAGAGAGTAGGGTAATAATGGTAGTT
>Ga0181379_1001018_pt1 | contig 13355 bp, 16 predicted proteins | sample 2SPOviralmetaG_FD_130115 | JGI IMG/M metagenome (GOLD analysis project Ga0181379, IMG submission 130115) | Marine viral communities from the oligotrophic San Pedro Time Series (SPOT) site, San Pedro Channel, CA, USA - 2 SPOT_SRF_2009-07-10 | ecosystem: Environmental > Aquatic > Marine > Strait... | reverse complement strand
TCTCCAGCGTTACCTCTTAATCTAATATCCGAACCAGTATTTTGTATTGGCATAGTCTATGCGTTTATTTGTTTTTTTAATTCAGTAACTTCTTGTGATAATTCTTTTACTGCTTCAATAAGTACAGCTGTCATTTTTTCATAATCAACAGTTTTTATTGTTTCTTCACTATTAATCATTTTTTTGCTATACACAATATGCGGTATTACTTTTTCTACTTCTTGTGCAACAACACCTATATCGTGTTGTCCTTCTTTTTTACCATAATTCCAATCAAACTCAACACCTCTCAATTTTTTTACAGTTTCTAATGCATCAGGTATTGTAACTATATTGTCTTTTAAAGATTCATCAGAAGCAACTACTGTAGAAAATGCAACTACATCTTGTCTTACGAGTAAATCACCATCATCTTCAAGCTGCATATTAAGAGCACCACTACCATACCATTCATGAACACCTGTATTTATTGATTTATAATAATCACTAGTAGTAGCGCCTATATGAGTTACAACTGACCTTTGATCTGCATCATTATCTATTGCGCCAGAGTTTATAGTAACACCATTACCACCGGTTAATGCAGTAGTTGTAACAAAGTTTGCTTTTGTTATTTTTTTATGTGCACTAGCTGTATCATCATAAAATACTATAGTATCAGCATCCGCTATAGTTGTTTCAGCACTTAAACCGTTCACATCTAAAGCAATAGTTCTTGTTCCTGTTAAACCAGATCCAGCTGTTCTAAGTCCAGCACCAACATATACTGTACCACCCATATTAGCATGGTTTGAACAATAATAATAAAGAGTAGATGGAGTGTCTTGTTCTACTAAAATTTCTGTATAAGTTGAACTAGTTGTAACACCTGCGGTGTAAGCACTACTATTATTCGAATCTGTAGAAAATCTAAGTGGATGTGCCGAAGGATGAGTAAATCTATATTTAAATCCGGGTTGTAATGTTACATCAGCTTGTTGTGTACCATCTATAACATATTTACCTCCTGATTCTGTAATAGCTATATCATTTCTAAAATATTTAAGTGATATTTCGTTTGCTGCTTTTCTTGATTCTGTTGCACTGTTTTGTAGTATAAATTCTGTAGAACCTGATATATCACCTGTCATATCAGTTAATTCAGAAAAGTCTAAATCAAATGATATAGTTTCATCTGAACTTTGATTTGTTGTAAATGCTTGACCTCCTGACAACCCTGTACCTGCTGTAAGCGTTATTGTAGCATCGTTGGCAGCAGATGGTATTGTTGGTGTACCAGTAAAATTAGCATAGTCTAAATAAAAACTAGCAGCTTGGCTATTCAATGTAGCCGCATTAAGAGTTGAGGCTGTTGTAAGCAATTCTACTTCAGCGCCCGCAAGGCCTGCATACCATTTATCTTGTGCTTCATTCCATATTAAAGAAGCATTCGTAGATGTGCCTCTTTCAATTTCTATACCACCGTTTTGAGATGGTGTCCCTGATTCATTGTTATTAAGAACAATAATATTATCATTAACGGTAACTGTTTCAGAATTTACTGTTGTGGTTGTACCTGATACAGTTAAATTACCAGTTACAGCAACATTACCTGCAAAACCTACAGTGTCGCCAGCATCTGTACCAATTGTTATGGTTTGATCTGCAGCACCGCCTGCTGATTCAAGCGCAGCAAGTCTAGTTAATAAATTAGCATTTGTAACATCTGAATCTGTATTGCTTGTAAATGTTAAGTTACTCTGCATGTACGTTTTCAATACGTCAACATCCATACGTTTCAATGTACCATCATCACTTATAAGTAATTCATCAGTACTCGCTAATCCACTAGTTAAAGCTGTTTGTCCAGATATAGTATTATCATTTAACATTGAACCTTCTATAGCATTGCTAGCTATTGTAGTTGCTATAGACGTTGTACCCGAACCCGTTACATCACCTGTTAAAGAAATTGTTTGGTTTGCTGTTAAATATCCTAAGCCGGTTACAAAAGTATGTATTTGGTCTGCATTAGCTAAACCTGTGCCACCATCTGCAATTGCTTCTGTAGCTATAGTTGTTGACACTAAACCTGTAACGTGACCGTTACTATCTAATGTTAAATCTTGTAAAAATGTTAAGCCGGAATTATCCGCTGAAGTTGCTGCAGATATATTTGGGTGAGCAGACGCTATAGTAAAGTTAGGGTAAGTACCAGTTACTGTAATGTTACTTCCTTCTGCTATTGCAACAGTTTGATCATATAAGTTTGTAGACCCTTCTGTTATAGTGTCTGTAGTAATGGTAGCATTTTCAAATCTACCATTAGTGTTATTATATTTTAAAAATTGATTATTTGATGGTGTTGATACATTTACATCAGATAAATCACTTAATGCTGAAGCTGCAGCTGATCCTCCTAAACTAGTAGCAGCTAAACTTCTAAATACACCAGATGTTAGTATTTTAGCGTGGTTACTATTATTTAATACTGAACTGCCTCCTTTTACAATTAATGCACCTAAATATATAGCTTGTGCCGCAGTATTTTCTGCTTCAGTAAATTCTTCTAATAAATAACTTCTTTCAGCATCATCAATACTATCATAAAAAGCTTTACCATAATAAGCTACTATTATATCTGGTGTTGTAGGAAAATAAAATAATCTTTGTACACTAAACTTAGAAGTCTGCATAGTTTGTAGTGTACCACTTCCATTATCATACTTAGTGTTATCTATACTGTCATATCCTGGACCATTATTACTGTCTAATGTATGCCCTGTAGAACCATCGCTATAATACCTATGTATTTTTGCTTCTGTTTTTGCAGCGTCTGAAACTAAAGAAGGATTATTAGGGTTAGCTTCATAAGCCCTGCCTGTTGACCAAGCTACACCAGCTGCTCTATTTAATTTTAAGTTAGCCCCATTAGCTGTAACTTTATGCCCTGATTTTTTTAATGGCCCAAATATTCTAGTAAATTCTTGTATTTGTGTTACAGCACCATAAGCTGTTATTGGAAATGTTTTTACAAAGTCAATAGTACCGCTAGTGTGTATAACAGAACCTATTATAATGTTATTTGATTTTTGTGCATCTGTAAAATTTGATGTCTGTTGATTTATAACACCATTTACATCAATGTATATCCAAGTATTTTTTTGCGTTGTTGAGCCACTATCTAAACCTGTACACGTTACTGTTTGTTGTGACCAACTAACATGCTTAATCTCTGGGTATGGTTTAGATGCGGATGATTCTTTGTTAAGATCATTTACAATACCTGTACCAGCAGTAATTGCAAATTGAGTATTACTAGCTTTTGATAATATACCACCGCTTGTAATACCAGTTGAAATACCTTCAGTAATAGTATCTATAGGTAATTCGTGATCATGATATCTGAAATTAAGTATATCATGACTATTTTCTGTTTTGAAATATATTGCATTATCTTCTGTAACACTTGTTTGTGCTGTAGTAAAAGATAAGACATCATCTACAATAACATTGTCCGCGGTTAAATTATTTGTTATTACTACGCTGTTTGGTAAACCTACCGTCCAAGTTCTATCAGTTGTTAAATTCTGCGCCCCGCCAGCGACTTCGATTTCATTAGCTGTTCCTGAAATTGTTAACTCAGTATTTTGATCAAGAATTGTAGGTTTATTTAATATAAATGAGTCTACATTTGTATCGGTCTCAGTCCAGTTAGACTGTACATTTTGTTCTGCATTTGCTGCAAGATTAGTAAGTTTTGTTCTTTCAGCGTTTGTTATAATAGCGCCTGAACCGGCGTTAGAAACGTCGTTTAAACCAGTAACACTATGGTTACTTAATACAGTAAGATCTGTTGGTTTGTTTTGTATAAAGTTATCTGCTGTTGTTGTACTTTGATTCCAATCTGATTGTACATTAACTTCCGCGTTTGCTTCTATTGCGTTAAGCTTGCTTAATAAAGCATCTGTAAAATCATTAGCAGAAAGTTCTTTGCCTGTAACTTTATCAACTTTACTGTCTAATGCAGTTTGTAGCCCAGCAATATTTGATATAGATAAATTATCTAACGTACTTTTATTAGCTTCAATATAATCTACAACTTCCTGTAGACTGTCAAGATCAACATTATTAGAAGTTAGCAATGCATTTATACTATCAATAAAACCTTTTAATACTCTACCTTGATTAGCTGATAAAGGAACAGCCCCTAACGTGCTTACTAAATTATCTTGTATATCTGATATGTTTACCTTATTCCCAATAGTGCTCACTAGTTGTCTTTCACCGTCTGTAATAATAGCTCCAGATCCAGCACTAGTTACATCATTTAATGACGTAACAGAAAATGAATTTAAATTTTTAAGGTTATTACCAAGGGTTGATACATAGTACTCCGCTCCTTTTTCTAATTGTCCAGATGCATCTTGTACTGTTAAGGTTAATATTTTATAACCTCCTTGTATATCATTAGTGATAGAGTCAACTCTAAATATAGCGAAATTATTTACTTTACCTTTTTGGGTTATACGAACATCATACCCAGCAAGAACATCTATATAATTAGTTACTGTCTCTTCTTGTAAATTTTTATTAGATAAGTATATTGTTTGAATTGAGCTAAAATCAGTGTTGCTATAAGCCCCAGTTCCAGTAGTGATTATACCAAATTGATCAGTATCAAAATTATAATCCATTACTTTAAACACAATTCCATCGAACTGCTTAATAAAGTTTTCTGAGTTTGCTAAATCTAACAAACTTTGTACAGAATAATTTTTTGTTATATTATCTGTAGAATTAGATCCTACGACTTTGTCGTTTAAATTAAGATCAACATCCTGATCATATGTAAATATTCTTGCCATCTTTTATTTATGTTTACTATTCCCGAAAACTTTTTCTACTCCACGCGATCCGAAATAGCCTCCAATTACGATTGTTAAAAGTCCTGTTATTGAATCTAATGAATAACCCATATACCATCCTGCCACATAACTTATTGTAAGAAAAACTAAAACAAGTGGCCTAACATTAGCCGCAAGCCACGATCCTGATGTGGCATCAGCCACCCAGCGCTTTGTTGTACCGTCTATTTCAGCTCTTTCAATATCTAATTTTTTTAAAGCTATTCTTTTATCTGCATCACTCATGTCAGACCCACCTATAATAGCTTGTATTACAGAACCCACCGGGGTGTCTCCCGCAATTGCACCAACAACATTTGGTATTTTATTTAATAAAAATTTTCCGACATTAGTGTCTTTAAAACGCTTTTTAGACATTTAATTTGATTTAACAATTCCATCTTCTTCTTGCGGCTCTACCTCTTTCTCCTGTCCATCCTTTTGATCTAGCACAAAAAGATTTTCTTCGCTTTGCAGCTTTGCTACCTGGTTTTAATTTGCTTGGAGGAGTGGTTACTGCTGTTTTTAATTTACTTCCAGGGTTATCAGCTTTATATTTATTTACACCTTTTTGAGACATACCCCCACCCGCTGCTCCGCCCGTACCTGTTGGGTTAGCTTTATTATAATAACCTAAAGATTTTTTCTTTGATGGTGCAGGAGGTTTTTTTAAAAGAGGTGTTACTCTTTTAGTTATTGGTTCCATAATATATATTTTGTTTTATTATTTTCTTTTATAGCTTTAAGAACTTTCATTCTGTTATTGCCCAAAGAGTAACTAGCATGTATCCAAGCCGGGTTATGCTCATCCCCAAATTCCCATATTAATTGATCAAATTCTAAATAATCTTTTATATAATTAAAAAAATCAGCATTAGAAGCTTTGCTATACACATCATCAATATCAATAGCCTCACCTAAACAATGCTGCGACTTTGCTGATCCGCCTATAGCTTTATTAAGTTCTGGGGAACGATAAAAAGATGTAATATATATGGGCTCTCCCATTTTTTTTCTGAGCGGTTCAAAAATATGTTCTGCCGTTATTTTCATTGTTAATAAAGTATCAGAATCAGGGAAATTATGTATTCCCATTCTTTCGGCTGTATTAGATCTGGTTGCCTCTTTTAAAGAAACATGCTCAGTTAACATAAATTTATTCTCCACCTCTTACATGTAGATATGTTCTAGTACAACTACCCATTTTTCCAATAGGTGCTTTGCAAGTAGGGCAAATTTCTTCTTTTGAAGTTGATTTATTTGCGTGTACTTTTTGTGTAATCGGCATTGCTGTAGGTCCTGACATTCCCATAATTATTCCTTTTTTTGTTTTTTATAAGCTTCTTTTTCCCAAGGAAGATTACCAGCTCCTTCTTTCATTCCTTTCCTTGAATATTTTTTACCTTCCCAATATATATACTTATCATCATATCTTAAGTCGCCTCTTTTTATTTGGTTTCTATGAACTTTTTCATGGCTAAGCGCAATTTTTTGTTGCACAGGGGAAAGTTCTTTGTTTATATGAATAGTCCCATCATTAAAAGTCATGCCGTGCACTCCTTTGGGCAGTTTCTTTTTTAATACAGGTGGGGTTTTTTTCATCTTGTTAAATCTTTATTCATTTTATCAATAGCTGTGTTATATACTTTATCTCTATAACTGATGTTTTTATTAAACACACTTCTGCGTGATATTGGTAAATCTTCTTGGCCAAGCAATATTCTATATATGCGAGTTATTAAGTACTTACATTTAGTTGAAACTTTATATACAGTATATTTTATTGTTGTTCGATTTCTTTTAGCATACACTTCAATCCAACCTTCTTTGCGTAATCTTTCCCATCTATTTTTGTCCCAAGAATATATATACGTTCCGTTAATATAATCATTACGCGTAAATTTTCCAAGGCAATCAAAATGAATAAGTAATTCTAAATCTGCATCATTTAAGTTATAAGTTTTACAGGCCCATTTTCTAACAAGCCTGTAGTATTTAAATAAACCTATATTTCTTAATATATCTGCACTTACTTTCATAAAACAGCAATTACATCTTGCTCTTTAATTACATAAAACAATTTATTATCAAATTCAACACCATAGCCAGCATGTTTATCAAAATAAATTTCAGCTTTAGGTTTTAAACCTTCAATAAGATTACCTACTGATATTATTTTTGCTTTCTGGTATCTAATATCATTTTGATGCTGTTCAGTTAAAATTAAACCACTTTTATTTGGCTTAACTTTTTCTTTAATTTTTTCTATTATTATATATCTATTGACTGCTTTCATTATTCCCTCATGTTTGAAATTAGACAATCAGCAGACATTATAGTTGTAGCAACTGATGCCGCATTCTTTAAAGCTGTTTTTGTAACAAGCACTGGATCAATAATGCCCGCAGAAATCATTTTTACTGTTTTTCCAGTAACTACATCAATACCTTTTCCTTTGCTTATTTCATCGGGAGGCGTAATCCCTCCGTTTTCAAGGATTTTATTAAAGGGTGCTTTAATAGAATCAAGGAGTAGTTTTTCTCCAGGACATGCAGGTTTAATAACAGTAGCAGCATTGATAAGAGCAACACCAGCTCCAGGAACAATACCTTCTTTAAGAGCAGCTTTAACCGCATAAATAGCGTCTTCAACACGATCTTTCTTTTCTTTTAATTCAACTTTACTATTAGCGCCCACGTAAATGATTCCTACAGATCCCGAAAGCATCGCTTTTCTATCTTGTAATTTTTTAAGTAAATACGGATTTTTTTCTTCTTTTACTTGCTTTTCAATTACACTTATTCTTTCTTCTGTTTCTTTATTTATATTGTTAGTTGTTATAACAGTGTCTTTTTCATCAGTAACCACTTTTACTGCTTCTCCTAACACTGAAGCATCTATTAGGTCTAAATCGTCACCCAAGTCTTCATTGATAACTTTAGCTCCAGTAACAGCTGCTAAATCTTCTAGCATTTCTTGCTTTAAATTAGAAAATCCCGGAGGATCAATAACATTCACTTTTATATTGCCTTTTGCTTTATTCATTATTAAAGCAGAAAGAGGTTGTTGTCCTACTGAACCAACAATAAGAATTGATCTTTTGTTTTTTATAGCATATTCAAGTACTGATTGAATTTTACGGATCGTTTCAATTTCAGTATCTACAAGTAAAACCAAAGGATTATTAAGAATAGCTTTATTTTTTTCCTTATCAGTAATAAAATATTGAGACTTAATTCCCGAATCAAATTTAACACCATCTACTATTTCTGTATAAGTTTTATCATCTTCTGATTCTTCCATTAAAACAACTCCATCTTTGCCAACTTTTTCATATGCATCCGCTATAATGTTTCCTAATTCGGAATCGTTATTTGTTGAAATATTAGCAACATGCGTAAGCATTTTGTTTTTTACTGGAATTGCTATTTTATCTAAATATTTAATTACTTTATCAACACCAATTTTTATACCTTTTTTTATGGCTCTTAAATTAGTTAAATTACTTTCATTATATTTAGTTAAGATGGAGTGAGCGAGGACAGTAGACGTAGTCGTACCATCCCCGGCTTCTTTAACTGTTTTTTGAGCTGCCTCTTTAATGAGGGTTGCACCGATATTTTCGGCAGGGTCCATAAGGATTACGCTATTTGCAACAGTTACTCCGTCTTTAGTTACTATTGGGCGACCTGTGCCATCTTCATATATTACACATTTGCCTGAGGCCCCTAGAGTAGAAGAAACAGCTTTATTAAGTTTATTTACTCCGGCCATAATTTTACTTTTAGCGTCGTTGCCAAAATTTAAATTTTTGACAATTTCACTAGGATGATTAAATTCCATTAAATTAAAGTTTAAATATTATTAAAATGTTTTTACTACGACAGGTCCCTCTGTTAATTTAAGTTTTTTTTCGTAGTGTTCAATAGAAGAGTCAATCGCTTTTTCAGCCCCCTCTACAGTTTCTCTTCGAGTTACTCCTTGCCATTGATCATCCCGATTAAATTCGGTTTGATAATAACCATTTGGTAATTGAGTAATTCTCCAATTGCTTTTTTCAGCATAATTTTTCCAAAGGTTTTTGGTTTCTTCGGATACTTGTGGTTCATTAGACCATGTGTTGGTCTTGTAATAAAAATAAGTCATACTTAAGGTTTTTGGTTAAAAGTTAAAAATGGTTTGTTGCTATTAAGCCTGCAACGCGGCTTTTAAGGTATCTATTTGGGTTTGTTGTTCTTTTACTGTTTCTATTAATAATCCTATAATGCCATTGTAATCTACAGCAAGATGAGATGATGCATCATTTAATTCTTTTACTTCTGAAACAAGTGATGGCATTACTTTTTGTACATCTTGTGCTATAATACCACCTGATTGTTTTCCGTTTTTAGTCCAGTTAAATGTAACACCGTCTAATTGTTTTATTTTATCTATTGGATCTTCAATAGTTTGTATATTATTTTTTAATTTCTTATCAGATGCAACGACTGTAGAAAATGCGACGACATCACCATCAACATTCAAAGTTCCATCGGCAAGCAAACGCATTTCATTATTATTGTTTACATACCAATCTATTTGCAAATTATTAGACGTATCCCAAGTTGTTCTAGTGTTAGCGGCGTTTGGTAATGCAGAAACCGTAACATCACTATTTAATTTTGCAAGAGTTACGTTAGCATTGGCAATTTTTGCAGTGGTAACAGCTAAAGCATTTATTTTAGCAGTCTCCACAGCATTGCTTCCTAACTTTGCAGCTATAACAGCACTACCGTTTATTTGGTTAGTTCCTACTGCATTGTCTGCAATTAAAGCAGTTGTTATAGCATCATCGGCTATAAGCGCAGTTGTTATTGCATCATCAGCTATTTTTGCAGATGTAATAATATCATTAGGAATCATATTAGCATCAAGTGTTCTAAATTCTACTTGATTTGCAGCTGAGTTTACAACAGCAATTTGATGCGCCGCACCAATTGAACTAGCCGTATCGCTTAAACCCGTAAAAGTAGTTGCACCAACCTGAGAAGTGTCAATCCATTTTAATCCTAAGTGATTAGTACCTCCTTGATTATTCACGTCTACTGCCAAAACTTTACCAGCGGTTCCCGTATTAACCGTTGTAAAGTTATCTACATTGCTTACTTTAAAGCTACTAAATTCTAATCCATTTATAGCAGCATTAACTTTTAATATGTCACCAGCATTTGCCGTGTATGAAGAAGGGGTATCTGATAATGCTAAAAAGTTAGATGCTCCGGCGCCAGCTGCTGTCCATGCTAAGTTCCCACCAGATAACGATAGAACTTGCCCGTTTACACCTGTTGATGCTGATAATTTACCAGCTGTTATTGCATTATTGTCTATATCTCCAGTACCTACAGTTGTTTTTGTTGCTAAAGCTCCAGCATCTGTAATATGTGACATGATATGCGTATGGTTCGCTAAAGCAAGTCTAGCGGCATTACGATCTGTAACAGATGTCTGTTTATCTAGAAAAGCAGCTTCACCAAAAGTAAAACTAACATCAGTACCGCCACCACCTAAACTAAATGTAACTACTTCATTGTTTCTGCTTACGCCATCTAAAAAATAATTGCTAGCAGAGTTTGCAGCCCACGTAAAACCGTCGGAACCATCTGATGTTAATACATAGCCAGAAACACCGGTATTAGATGTTTTAAGCTTTTCCTCTGTAATTGCTTCGGCTTTTACTTTTAGTGTTGTAACAGCATCGGTTTGTAATTCATTACTACCTATAGTATCTAAATAAGCTAAAGCTTTTAAAGAAGATGTATCTATGTCTGTTAGTGATAAACCAGAAGATAATTGAGTTATTATAGAAGCAACACTTTCAAAAGCTGCGGACCCAAAAGTTAGTGATTGATTGGCGGTTCCGTTTACAGAAAAAGTAACAACATTGCCATTTCTAGTAACGCTATCTAAAAAATAATTAGTGTCAGAAATATTAGCGGCATTGACCCATGAAAAACTTCCATCTCCGTCCGATGCTAATAATTGACCACTAGTGCCGTTACCTGACACATTTAAATAATATGCAGTAATATCATTTTCGCTTATAACCTGCGATGTGTTAAATGATATATTACTTGGAGCAAAATCAGTGCTAGCTGAAAATGCTGCAGTACCCAACGTTAATGTTTGGTTTTGTATGCCATTAACCGTGAATGTAACAACACCTGTAGTTTGATTTGCCGTAATAGCACTTAAGTAATAATTGGTGTCTACAACACCTCCAGATGATAAGCTAATAAAATCTATTAGCGATCCAACTGAGTAATTTTTTGTTATACTGCTATTTTCAGCATCTGACCCTATTAATATATCATCTCTAGATAAAACGAGGTCTCTATCATATGTGGATATTCTTGCCATTATTTACGTTTTGTATTGTTTGTAGATTTCGTTGCGCTCCGATTTGTTCGTACGCTCACAAAACGGTTTCTATTATGATCGTAGTCTAATCCTGTTAGATCTTTACCATTTTTCTGTGCCTTACGGCGAAGTCTTTGGTTTTCTGCTTTCATAGCTCGGCGCCGCGGAGTCATAGCTTCTTTTTTATCTCGCTCTGCCTTGCGACGCTTCGCATATATTGAAAGTACTTGTTTAGACATTATTTTTTAATAGAGCTATAACTAGAACCCATACCCATTCTGATTTTTGGATTTTTCTTTTTAGGTGCTGCTTTTTGTTTTTTATAGTAAGCCATTTTTTCTTTATAGCTCATGCCTTCAGTCCCTAGTTTTCTTTTGCCTTTAGTCTCTTTCTTTTTAGGATCGGTTTTCATCATAGGAGACTTCTTTTTAGAACCATAAGATTTTACTGGAGCTTTACCTTTAGTTTCTTTCTTTTTAAGATCAGCAGCGCTTGCAGATGGTTTACCTGAAGTAGTTGCTCCTTTAGCTTTAATCTGTGAAGCTGTTTTTTCTTTTACACCTAAAGCTCTTTTAGTAACTTTAGCACCTTTAGGGGCTGGTCCTTTTGCAACACCTTTTTTCTTAATTGTTGAAACAGAACCTTCTACTACAACCTTAGAACCGTCTTTTAATGTTCTTTTCATGGTTCTTCCATCTGGACCTGTTTTAGTTCCTGCAATTGTAGAGCCGGCCATATAACCTTTGCTCCCTTTAGCGCCCGTTTTTTCTTGCCTAACATATGTTTTTGTACCTATTCTTTGAGCCCCTTCTCTCATTGCCATTGTGCTTTGTCTTCCAGCTTCATCAAAATCTTTATTTTCTAATGATTTTTGTAGTTTTGCTGCTCTTGAAGCACTTCTACCTTTTTCAACAGTTTCAGTAGTAACAATATTTTTACCTTTAGATTTTTTTCTTTTTACTTCTTTTGTACTAGTATCTACTACAACATCTCCATAAGGATTTTTAGTTTTCATAACTGGAGACTTTGTCTTGCTTCCGTAGCTTTTAGCTGGAGATCCTTTCTTGGCTGTTTCTGGTGCAGCCAGTATTTTTTCTTTTAATTGTTGAGGTAAGTTAGCTTGCTTACCCACTAAAGCCTTCATCATTGGAGTTTTGGGCTTCATTTTAAATGGTGATGCCATTGGTTATTTTTTTAAGATTAATCTAATTAGTTTACATGCATGTATTATAACTTGTTATATTACGTTGTATTAATCTTTTTTAAGTGGTTTCATCTTATTATAAAGAGTCTGTGCTAATACAACTTCGCCGGGATTACACCGGTCTACGTTTTCAGTTAACAGCTTAAATTCATTTGCCGTGTTTTTTTGGCTTGCGCAGCTCGCGGTCAGACTTGCCACAAGTGCACTCATTAATAGTGTTCTCATAAGGTTTGTTTGTTTGTGCGAGATGTATCTCAATCATCGCGTTTGTTAGTGCGTCGATACTATTACGTATCTCCTTCAGTTCATTGCGTAGGCCATTGCTTTTAACATGGATTGCATCTTTACTCATAATTAAATTTTATTTACGTTTTTTAATTGCTTCAAGCAAGCCTCTCTCATACTCTAGTTGTTTTTCAATTTCAAGTATACGTGTTTCAAGTCGATCTATAGTAATAATCTTTTCATCTAGTCTATCATGTACCAAATGTATCTCATCCTTAAGTGAAGTGAACTCAGAGAATATACCACCTGCTGTAAATACAGCGGTAACAAACATGATAACTATAGATAAGTTATTCTTTATAAATGAATCTTGCATACTTATATAATTACATACTATTTAGATAAATCAAAAGTGTGACACTAGCCTACTACATTATATATATTAATACCCTATTGTCACATAAGCAGGGTAACTAAAATTTCTAGTAAGAAATATAGAGGTAACGTATTACACGTAACATATTGGTAACCAGCCCCTTACACTAAACTGTTTATTTTACCCCACCCCCGTTACATTTACAACACATTGTTGATTTTTTTTAGCTTTTTAAATCTTCTTTTTTACGTGCAAAACACGGACTATT
>Ga0181379_1001015_pt1 | contig 13400 bp, 27 predicted proteins | sample 2SPOviralmetaG_FD_130115 | JGI IMG/M metagenome (GOLD analysis project Ga0181379, IMG submission 130115) | Marine viral communities from the oligotrophic San Pedro Time Series (SPOT) site, San Pedro Channel, CA, USA - 2 SPOT_SRF_2009-07-10 | ecosystem: Environmental > Aquatic > Marine > Strait... | reverse complement strand
CTTGGACGTCCTTGTCCCCTGGAGATTCCCTTGACAGCCCCATTGTTTCTTCTTCCGTCTAATTTCTTTGGTTTATTTTCCTCTGACATTCTATTCAAATGTTAGCATTAGCATTATTATTATCGCTCCTATTAGGTAAAACATACGCTCTCTTTTTTAGTTCATTGTTTTCTCTCTGTAGTCTTATGTTTTGGCGTATTAAATCCTCAACATACTTTACCCTATTGTTCTTATCAATGTCGTCCTTAATAAAATCGCAGGCTCTAATATATTCAATCTCATTCCAAAGTAGAAAGTTGTTGTAGGTCTTTGTAATGGCATGAAGGGCTGTAGCATGGTCTTGACCTAGGGTGTTACCTATCGCCTCTAAACTCATACCGGTAAGATCCCGACATAAACCATAGTAAAGTGCCCTAGAGTAGACTTGCTTTCTACCTCGGTACAATCTACCTGTTTCTTTATTCCTCTCTAATAAATTCACTTTCATCACTTGTTGAACTCGATTCCGAATCATCATCGCTTTTTCTTCGCAGTTTCTCATAATCTATATACGCTTCTATTATTCCTTGACAGCATTCATACTGTTCTGTTTCTTCGTAAAATTGTCTTAGTAAACTAATATCAGTAGGGACTAGCAAACCAGTTGTAAGTGATATAAGTATATCCTGATAGCACTCTTCCTTACTAGCATAAATCATAGTATACCTTCTATATAATAAGGCTCAAAATATGATTGACCTTCTTTTATTAATCTGTAGTTCTCTATACCGTCCTCTACGATTTGTTTACCATTTAGGTAAAATTCCTCAGATACAGTAAAGAAACCAAATTCACCAGTAGACTTATCGACCGCAATAAATACCCAGTTTGTATAATCTACACCAAACAATTCAGTATAGATATATACTTGTGCAGAGTACCCATACTTCCAGGCGTCACTCTTAAACCACTTAATATTTTGACAAGTCTTAAGGTCTGCTATGTAACCATCGCCTAGGATATCAGCCTTAGCTCTAAAACAAAACCCACCAATATTCCCTACAGCAGGAACTTCTGCCCTACTATGTTTAAGGATATGATCCACCTTAGAGCAGGATAGGAAGGTCTCCGCAACCTCTTCCACTTTATCCTTGTCTTTTTGGAGAAACACCCTACCATGTTCGGCTAGTGCTTCCTTCCATAAATTGCCTGCTCTTTTTGGTGCATCAACAAACTTCTGGTTTCTGTATACTTCTGGTTCTAATACATACCAATGAAAAAGAGAGCCAAAGTCAAACGCTGGGTTTGGCTGACTCTCTCCACCTATAGACGCTAAATATTTATTCGGGTCTTTAGATAAGAGTTTTATTGAAGAGGATGAGAGACTGTTCTGTCCCATGTATCCGAAATAGAATTCATCATCTTGCATCTTCTCCAGAAGTTCACTCTCATGCCAAGCCTTATCGTCTAGTGTAAATATCATGCTATTCTCTATCTTCTTTTCTAGTTCTGTTGGGCTGGTATCTGTAGTACTGTTCTTCCTCCATCCAATGAAGTTCAGCTCTATGTTCTTCTCCTAATGGATACTCTTCTTGTAGCTTCTCAAATTCTCTCTTACTAAATCCCATAACTAAATTGTTTTAACTAAATACTTAATTGTCTTCTCCACTAAGTCTAATAAGAAACTTAATGGCTTCTCTAGAGATAAATAGATAACTAATAGTATTGTTTCAACAATGTAGAAAAATACCAGTAGCACTAGTGCCATGGACAATTTAGGGACTTTTAAGATTGTGTGTAATAGTTTCATAATGTTTTCCTTTTCAACAAAGCTAAACAAAATTATGGAACTGACAAATTATTTTTTAGGATTGAAGTTGTCTTTCCAGATTCCTTGGCACACAGCGAATCGCTGATCTCTGTCTTTGAATTCACTAATCATCTTAGCGTTGTTCATACATCTAGCGTTAAAATCTTTCTTCTCTTCGTACTTCTTAGGTTGCATCTTTAGTGGCATATCATTTATCTTTTTCTATTTCTTTCTGTAGGCTAGCTAAGGCTCTCCATGCTACCTTAGCGGAATGGCGAATACCATCATCGTCTATCTCTCCTGCCTGGAGTAAGTGCCTAGATAGTGCATCTAATTCATCACCAGACTTAGACCGATCCCAATGCAATTCAGTATTTGGATTGTGCTGATTGTTGCCTGCTAGGCTACACTTCGATACTTCCTTTATAGCATCCGGGAAGTACTTTAACACTCCACGATATACCGGCATTGACTTTCTGTCTTCATTATAAGAAATCTCATTTGAGACAGTAGATGTAGCATTCTCAAAATACTTTGTTACTGAATCGCTCATTGGTACTTATCGTATACTTGTTTTACTTTAGCTTGTATGCGATTAAATTTACATGGAGTACATCCTCCAGTAATTCTCTCGTTCTCATCTAGGATACGATTGTGTATTTCAAACATACGCTTTTGAGCATCCACAGATATACTGTTTCTTTTTCTAGAGAACCATTCAGTAAGCCATTCGTACTCTTGCTCTGTGAACCATTTTGGTTTCTTATAAGGAAATAACTTATTGAGGGCATCACGTCTTTCATCACAGCCACAGTTTTCTTCTGTTACCCAGTCCACCAATCTTTTTATACCAGTGGCAGTAGTGATTTTCTCGATAGTATCACCGAAACCTTTACTCTGTTTCTCATGCTTGGCTTTCCAGGCTCTATATTCCTTTGTCCTTTTATCGCCCTTAAATTCTGTCATAATCTTTATTGTTTAGGTCTTCTATATCTTCTCCAAATTCATCCCTTATCTTATTCTTATTCGCCTTCAGTGTATTAAATATCGAACTCAAACTAATAGTGGTAGCAGTCGCTATGGCTCTCATACTCATCTGGCGTTCAAAGTGTATTTCCCATAGTTTTTTGTCATACCAGTACCAAGTATCTACTCGTTTCTTTATACTGTCCACAACTTTCTGTAGGGCTTTTTCTCTTTCAATGTCCGCCTCTTCATAGTCCCTATTATCCTTTAGCTCTATATATTGAACTGTTTTATTTCTTTTCTGTAGGGATGTTAAGTATATATTTCTCATAGTTACATAAACGTAATATGTGTTAATCTCATGTTCATTGAACATTATTCTTTCTGGCTCATCTACATACTTAGATAGACGTATGTACATTTCCTGTACAACTTCATTTGCTGTATCATCACTGCACTTGAATGATTTTGCCATGGCGAACCATTCATCATGTCTCTCACCTAATATATCTATTAATCTTGCCACCAATGAAACGATATACCAAAAAAAACAATAAACAATTGAATCATATATTCCGGTGATTCATCTTCCGGGTGGGGATCATCCTCTGGTTTCATATGGGTGTCCCAATAGTTAACGCCAACACAAAGACCATAAATAGGAAATAAAGTTACATACATATTGTTAAATTTAATCTGCATAATAAGGTTTGATTGTAGCTTCTATTCTTGCATTATCCCTGTCTATTCCCATGTATTTACAAGTAACCTTCTTTACGATTTTTGTATTATCATCTTCTATGCAACCATACTGAGTAAGAGTATCTTGAAAGAACTTATCAGCTACTGCGATTACATTCATAAGGTCTCTAGTTCTCCTATCTGGTGCAAAATATTGGTAGTAAATTTCTATCTCCCCAGAAAAAGAAAAGCCAAGGGAATCCTTGACTTGCTCTTTGAATAGCTTCTTTATTTTACCTCTTAACTGATAGTACCATTGATTATACTGGTTAAGATTTAACTGGTAACGATTCTTACCATTCAATATCCATATCGGTAATACTACGGTCTGTTCGGTTTCTGATCTCATCTACTTCCTTAAATGGTGTCTTACCACCATAATAATATCTTTGCTCTCTTACGTTAAAACTAATATCGTTTATCTCCTGCGGTATTCCTACGAGCTTCTGTTTCTTAATCTTCTGTGAACCAAAGGTAACTAAAGTATTTGAGAAATCCAAGGCACGCTCTGGACGCCATATAAACATTACATTATCAGACTTATCAGCAAACGTTCCTCCACCCTTTATGCGATTGACATCCGGCTTAATGTAACGACCATCATTATCCTTTATGGGGGTTACCTGGTGTGCAACTAAGTGTATAGAGATATTATAGTCTAAGGCAAATCTCTTAAGCTCACTCATGAATCTAGAGATATACAAGTCTTCTCTTTCTCCTGCTCTTAACTTATGTTGAACTGTATTATACGGATCAATGATTAATGAACGTATTCCTTTTGTCTTCACTAGATACTTAGCCCTATTAAATATAGAATCTAATTGAAAATCCTTCCTAGGGAATATTAGAAAGAAATGCTTCTTTACAAATTCCATAGCTTCCTTGTATTCCTCAATAGACATCTGTAAATTACCATGATAAGGGTCAGATGACTTACCAGCGTACATTTCTATAATATCATTAAAGAAATCATTCATTGGCATATTCTCTGGCGAGAAAACAGCAAACTTCCACCCATCATGAAACGCCTTTAGTGTAGCTAATTGGTTTAGGAATAATGACTTTCCTTCGTTCTGATATCCAGTCCAGATATTCACCTCACCATTACGCCAAGTCCATGCTCGATCTATTGCTGTAACATGGGTTGTTGAACCTCTTTCTAGTCCATTGTGGTATCCGTCCAACATAGACTTTTCTACATCCGTCACATTGAATATACCCTCCATCTTCGGATTAGAGGCTATTTTAAGCCTTTTCTGGAGACTTTCTGCTCCTTCTGATAGTAAGACCTCATTAGCATCTTTAAACGGGCTTAAATCGACTAATAAACACTTCTCTGCTCCAAAGCGTCTTACAAGCTCTTTCTGTAGTATTCTACCGTTCTCATCTTCATCTGTGGCGATGTATATGGTTTTCGCCTCATCGAATATGTCGTAGCAGTTGCTAATGCATTCTAGTTTCTTATCAATGTTAGTATCGCCCTGGTTAGGAGCACCCATATTAACAGAAGTATGGAATTGTATACCGGCAACTTCCCATGATAAAGAATCCATCTCTCCCTCGCAGATTACAATGGTATCGCTACCCTTACACCTATCGTAGTTAAATACAATAGATTCACCGTCTTTTGACTGGGTAAAGAATTTACCGTCTAGCCCTCTGGTTTTATAGTTCTTTATTTCGCCATCCATGATATATGGAAACAGTACGTTTCTATTATCTTTAGTGGATACTATCTTATTGGCGTTGATTACTTCGTTTGTTATTCCTCTTGAATTAAGAAACTCTCTGGCTTGATCAGTTAGCTTCTTCATATTTTTCTTATCTGGTTTCTTGTACGTTTTCACTTGCTGTATATAATCTTCTTTAGTTTTTATTTTTCCTTTCCATCCACACTTATGGCAGTTATATAAGCCAAGGTGTAGGTTTACAGATAAGCAGGTGTCTCTGTAGTTTTCTTTCCCGAGTTTAACACAATTTGGGCACTGTACTTTTTGTTCCTCTCGGTTACTTTTAAGTTGTATTCCTAAATCATTGAATGTTTGCATATAATATATATATATATATAATTATATATACTTATTTATTTATTATATATAATTTTATGTATGATATGTCTTTTTGACAGTTGGATGAACGTAAATCCTACGATCCTTACCATACTTCCCAGTTGACTTTGTCTCCCTTATAATTAGATTCTTATCTTCTAAACTAGATAAAATCCTATACATGGTTCTATCCTCAATGCCTAGGGTATCACAAAGGTGCTGATTAGACGCATAGCAGAATTTTTTCTGTGATAAACTGCATAAGTATGATAAAACTGTATTTTCCTTGAATGAAAGTTTCTCGCTTGTAAAGTTGTTCTTAACATTTACAAATTTTGTATTACTCATTTTAAGACGTTTTAAGAGCCTAAAAAGGGGCAAGATATACTTACCCCTTATAGACATGGTTAAACTAGAAAGGAAGCCCATCTCCTGCGTTCACAGTGGCTTTCTGAGTGTTATTAGACTTGTTGTCGTCTGGTTGATACTCATTTATCCATACGGAGTGTGTTTTTCCGTACTGGGTTACCTCACGGTTTTTCCCTACTGTTAGGCGAACATACTGCTCCCCGTTGTACTCAAAGAAGTGTTGGTCTAGCTGACTCTTCTTCAATGAAAGATTAATGTAAAAGTCTCCACTTTGGACACCGTTACCGCAATACTTGCGTGGTTTCTGATCACTCATAATAACTAATTTTAAGATAATAATAATTTTTCAACTTCTTTGTTTATGGAATACTTCTGCTTAATATCAGCAATAGTAAACCCCTGGGACAATGCATTCTTAACCTTGTTAAAGTTTTCGGTGTTAGGATTAAGTTCCTCTAGCTTACTCACCATATTAGACTTATTACCATGGTTATTGGTTGCGTCTGCATCTTTAGTATCATCAATCAAGAATAGTCCGTTCAATGCATACTTTCTCGCATAAGAACTACTACTGCCGAATGATTGAGAAATGTCCATACCCTTTCGACTAGGGTCTATTCCCGCTTGTGCCTTAGCATGCACCTGGGACTTACCATCAGACAGTACAGCACACGCCTCAATAAAAGGAATACCTGCAATGTCTTTGGTTTCATCGCTAACCGTTAAGGCTAACTTGTGCTCCACCAGTAAAGGCTTCAATGCCTCTAAGATGTCTTCGCAACTCCGGTAGTTATACTTACCAAAGTTGTTTCTTTGATTCTTTGGTGCTTTCAATCTCCCTTGAATGTCCACCAGTTTTTCATAAATATTCATGTGTGCAATATAGTAATTATTTTGCATATGACAACATAATACAAAAAAAAGAGGGCTAACATATGTGCTAACCCTCACCTTCAAGGAAAACGTATAAACTGGGAGATTTACGAAAAATCTACACCACAAATGTAGTGAACATTATTCGTTATATTGTAATTGTTAATAACTACTTGTGATGTTTGTTTCCCATTATCTTTTCTGCCCCTCTAGAGCCAAAGTATCCTATGAAAACTAATTGGAGTAGCTCTTTCACCACGGATAGCTCTTCGATTTGCATATACCAGCCAATAATAAAGGCAGACGTTAATACTACTAAGGTGAGGGGTCTTACATTCTGGGCGAGCCATGATCCACTCCTAGCGTCTGCCACCCATCTTTTGGTAATGCCATCAAATTCATGAATCTCTTGGTCTAACTTCTTAAGAGCAATTTCTTTATCTCCCTCAGACATATCCGAGCCACCAATAAGGGCACGAACCACATTGCCGACAGGGGTATCGTTAGCAAGACCGCCAACAATACTGGGTATTTTTTCCAGTAAGAAACTTCCGACTTTAGTGTCTTTAAACCTCTTTTTATCACTCATTGTTTTTATATTCCAAAGGAATGTCCTGTTTCGTCTCTACAGATTTTTTTTTGCTGAATAGATGTACATTCGCAGTCATCACCGCAAACACCATCCCAATGGTTATTGTCGACTTCACATCGTTTTTGTGTTTGTGCTATAATAGCATCAGCTAGTTTGTCGATACTTTTGCGTATCTCCTTTAGTTCGTTTTTAAGTTCGTTTGACATAGCGTATTTCCTACTGTATTAGTAGACCCAATAAACGTCTTGTGACTTTTCTGGATCATTATCTGCGTGTATAAAGGTTTTAGCAATTCCAATTCTACGGAATCCTGCCTTAATAAGGGCATTGAGTACTGTGGCTCTTTGATGCGAACTTCCAACGGAAATATCAATAGCGTATCCATAAAGATGACTGCTGTTTTCTTTTCCTCCAACGTAGGCATTATGACTTTTTGTTCTGAATCCACTATTGACTTTAAAGGGTATCCCTGCAATTGAACGTGCATCATCGAGCATTTGAAGAGTAGAAGACTGCATATACTTACCAGAACCAATTTCGTCTGGGGAATCAAATTCACTAATTTCAAAATGTAACATATTATTTAGGTGGGTTTCTTTTATCGTCAAAGTCCATAGCTGCCTTTAGTATAATTTTGTCCATAACGTTTTCTTGGTTTTCGAGCATTTGTCTTTGTAACTCAATCACCATACCTTCTAAATTATCTTTAGCTTGTACTAAAAGTTCTATTTGATGTTCTTTCTTATCTAGTGCTGATTTAAGTGCTGTAACGTCATCGGGCTTTGTGCCTGTAATACTAGATATTATAATAGGAATACTTGCTGCAATAGTACCGATCAGCATCATTACAACTTCCTTATTAGAATCTAATACAGGGAACTGTAACAAAGTAACGATAATACCTACAACAAACAAAAATATAAACAAGCTACCAGCGTAGTGTCTTATCTCTTTTGCAACTCCGTTAGTAGGCATCTTCATTTTAACTGTTTATATATTTTAGTTAATGTATAGATTATGGTAAGTATCAACACAACTGTCTGTAGCTGTGCATTTATGTGAGGCATGGTGCTAAATATTATTGCACCTAGGTTAAGTCCGTATATTTTCAAATCTTGCATAGCTTTATGATATTAAATCCCATTGTTGGTTATCCTCATTCCAGCTATATAAGTTTCCATCTGTTGGATAATCAATTGGCGCTTCCCAATGACAGGTTGTTTCGTTTAATATAAAACTATCAAAAGGTTTAGGTGATATAAAAGCATCTCTTGTACTGTCATACTTATATCCTAGACCTGCATAGTTTTTGCGGAAATTTCCGTTGTATGATGTTTGCTTCCACGTTGCAGTTCCTAAGACTGCATTTAAAAACTGCTTTCCTTTTAATTCGCTTTCTGTACCATCTGCTTTTATTAATATAGAATTATCTACTACTACGACTGCTGTGACTATATTATTTGAATCTAATTTTGCAAAATGTGCCATAATTATGTTGTGTAAGAACCTGTTGTTTTAAAGATAATAATAGTGTCTGTTCCTTCTGTTTTAACTGTACCGTTTGTATTGTTTGATGGAATAAAGTTTGCCGTTGGCATTCTAAGCACTACAACTCCTGAACCGCCTTGTCCACTAGATTGGGTAGTACCATAGGTACAACCGCCGCCACCGCCGCCAGTATAATAAGCACCATTTTCTCCATTTACTCCTGAGCTTTCCGAGTTTGAACCATTCCCGCCACCACCGTAGCCACCTGCTCCTGCTGTTGGTAAGCCGTTACCACCGCCGCCACCTGCAAAATACAAAGTAGAACTAACAACTTCTCCAACGTAAGCGCTACTGGCTGTTGTATGTGTCATTATAGTAGGTGTTTTTCCAACTCCACCATCACCGCCAGTGTTTGTACCATCGGTGTCTGCTCCTGCTGCTCCTGCTCCACCGCCGCCGCCGCCAATATATATATTTACAGAATTACCACCATCTCCACCATCGTTTCCATATCCTAGAAGTGGTGATACATTAGATTGATTACCAGCACCTCCATCAGAACCACTGCCGTTGCCATTAAAACCGCCACCGCCGCCGCCGCTTCCACCTGCAGCACCATCGCCTATGTGACTAGTAAAACCTGGGTGACTTGGATGACATCCTCCTCCACGACCGCCGCCGTTAGCTGTAAAATCAGTTGTGCCATCGTTAATTTTTGATAAATCTCCGCTACTTCCACCAGAACCATAACTACCCGAGCTAGCAGCACCGCCACCGCCAACAGTACAAGTCAATGTTACACCCGAAGATATTGAGGTAAGTGTACCTTCTAAATATCCACCTGCACCGCCACCGCCATTTCCAGCGGACTGTGAACCAGCACCACCCCCACCAACAATTAGCACTTGTATATCAAATCCTGCCACAGCTGAAGAATATGCTTTTAAAAATCTTCTATTTAACATAAGTTATTCTTGTAATGTGTTATCAGAAGCATAAGTCGATACCGAATAAAAGAAAACAGGGTCTGTTGCTGAATCGTCTACACATTCTATTTGTAGTAAACTAGTTACTGTATTGTCGTAATGTGACTCTGCTAATTTATTAAAAGTATTAGTAGAAGTACCTTGAGCATCTAACGCTACTGTTTGTCCTTTTAAAGGAAAGACACTAATAACCTGACCTTTTTTATACCCTGTTAAGTCGATAGTGTATGCTCCCGTTAGATCTCCGCTAAGTTTAAATACTGATGCTGTTGAACAGTCAAAAGAGGGTGCGCCTGTTAGAGTAGTAATAGACTGTACTGCGGTGTATCTGTTTTCTAGCTTATCGTGAGTTATTCCATCATCTTTTACTCTCAATGCACCTGTTCCATCAGTCGCTGATAATTCGATTGTAGTACCATCAACTGTGGCTTCTACTTCATTAGTACCTACTGTGATACCATCACCACCAACTACATTTAACGTAGCAGAACCTCCGCTTTCGTTAGTACCAGTCATACCATCACCAGCGTTAACATCAGTAATGTCTGCAGCAACAGCAAAGTTTAACTTGCCATTAGTATCGTCATAGGTTACTGTGATATTGCTTACTGTGTTTCCAGAAACCATAGCTCCAATAATATCTTGAATGCTTTCATCAAAGCTAAGCCCACTAATATCTAAAGAGTCTGCGTATGTTTCAGAGCTCGCATAGATTTCGTGAAACATTTTCTTTACATTGATGAATGCCGCTCTTAGCGTATCCCCATCATTAGCATTAGCTGCTGATCCTACATTTAAATTTTGTGATGCCATATTATAATATTATTTTCTAAGTCGTTATTCTGTGTGTTATACTGTCTATTAAAACGTTTACATTGTCTACAAGTAGACTTATTGCTGTTGTTAATGCTTTGTTAAATCCCAGGTGAATATAGGACATTAATTCACCAAAATTAGTTGTTTCGTACACTTTTCCCCAGCTCATTATTTTTCTTTCCTATATAACTAGAAAGTTTTGTTTCGTTCTTTTGTTTTGGTCTATATTGACCTACTTTTTTTCTCTTCTTTATAATACCCATCCATTAAACCCAATTTCTTTGTCGGGATATATTTCTTCATTATTATTACTGTAGTATTCCGGAAACTTACTTGGGGCGTTAAAACTCATGTAATCAATGAAACGATTGGTATAGTAATCAGCGTAGTCTCTTTCCTTCGCAATTAACTGATCAATCTCACTCTTACTAGCAATCTGGCTATTTTCACTAGAGTGCTTATGAACCCCACCGTTTGATACTGTATAAGCAGCGAATGGAAGGTATTCCGCCATGGCGTAATGAATAAGCATGTCTTGTATGTAATCATTAATAAGTGTAAGGTAATCACCCGATAACGAATTTGCAATAATGTCATTGCTGATTTTATCATAAAGATCGCTACCTAAGTAGTTTCGTATATGTATTTCTTGTGCTAGTTTGATGAAATGAATAAACTTATCTGTATCTACATTACCACTAAGGGCTGTATTCTTAATTAAGTCTTGTCTTTTTATGAATAGTGCTGTTGCCATTATTCTTCATTTTCTTCGTTAATATCCTCTTGACGTTCAACCTGCGAAGGTTTTACACCAGTTTCTTTCTCTACTTCAGCATCAGTCATGGCGTTAGTAAGATCAGTAAATTCTAGTGGCTGTAATGTCATAAAGTATAAGTCAAGTTCAATTTCGTTATACTCTAGTATCTTTTGTAGCTCGTCAATAATTGTTACTTGCATTGGACGAACAACTGTATTATCCATAAGTAAAGATGCAGTCTCTAGTTCCTGGGCGTTGTTACCTAAGCCAGTCTGGTCTTTAATACCTACAAGCATAGGAGATACAATTCTGTGAGACACCATTACCTTCTTCATAGACTCATCAGATAAAAACTGATATTGCTGGTGAGCATCATTTAAGACTACTGGCTCAATAGTAGCAGATAGTTCCTTACTGTCGTTAAACGCCAAGATAAATTTACCTGCATTTGATGTACCAGAAAATTTCTCATAGATGCTTCTTTCAATCTCATCACGAATCTCCTTTGAGGGAGTACCATTATTGAAGTTAATGAGCATGCTAGGCTGCAATCCATTCTGTATATTGTTGAGGTGATAGTTAGCTATCTCTTCCTCTAGTTCTGCGTACTGCAAGCCCCCTTGATAATCTACTGGCGAGTAGTAATAGAATCCTGCCTTGTATGGGCGAATATAAAGTATCTCTAAGCCCTCTTTAGACGTTCCGAATGCTGGTATACGTTTAGGCTTCTCATCACGTCTTATTTCGCTCCAATCGGGGTGATAGAAGTATCCTTGCACCTTACCTAGCTCAGCCTTCTCAGCTCTAAGTGTTTCTACGGGTATATGATTAACCTGGACAATACGAGAGTGATCCTTACTGTAAATTACTTGCACAGCAGATTGACCCATCATTTTATAGTCGTAGCATACTTTCTTCATGCAGTCCTTACTAAATAGCTCTCGCATCTGAGCATAAGCCTCTGGCTTTTCTTCGCTATCAGTTGCCTCTAACCCTCTACCGTAAATCATTTCTGATATACCGTTTACAGCAGCATTATTAGTGGGCGAACCGTTATATCGGTCTATAAGGTACTGGAAGTAGTTATTGTCTTCACCATACTCTACCCATTCGTTTCTGGCGTTCTCCACAACTGGTGGAGCTGTATATGATGATAAATTAAGAACGTGAATTGTCTCTTTCATTATAATATTACAAAGTCGTTATCGTAGCTATCTTCCTCAACATAGTCATCTTTATTCACAAAGAAGTTGTCAAGGTCTGTTTGATCCGTGCAGAATATAAGTCCTCGGTATATTTCCTCAGACCCATCCTTTACCCGGAATGTGTATTGGTTACCCTCCTTTAGTGAGAAAGTACCTGTTAAAACCATGTAGTCACCATCACTTGTCTTTGTTACAGAAATTGTAGATGTTGTTCTTTTTACCTTATCTGTTAATGAGAATGTTGGTGAAGTAGCATCTTTCCTTGGTGCAATTTTAAGTGACTGACTACTATCTGATGTTGTTAGTACATGCATAACTAATTAACTGCAATGTACGATTTTGTTTCATGATATAAAAAAAGGGCAGCTAAAAAGCCACCCTTAATTATACAAGCGTATAAAATTATTATACTGCTACAGGAGTTCCGATAGTGATTGTTCCATCTAGTCCTGCCATACTATCTACTGGGAAATCAGCAGTACCTGGTCCAGAAGAATCTATAAAGTTTGGTGGTGAGGTTTCTTGAGCTGTAAATGTTAGATTGTATCCGTTGAAATCGCCAAGGGCGTTTCCAGTAGACACAGTACCAGCAGTTATATCAGCACCTTCTTTAAGACCCATCATGAATACGTTGTCGTTCTTGTCGACAATAATTATATGGGGACGAGCCGCAGCCAAAAGTTTCAATTCTTTATTGTCTTCTTTTGTCAGTTTCTTAAGTGTAATATTTAAGGTTTGCTCATAGAATACAGTACCATTCTCACGAGATT
>Ga0181379_1001014_pt1 | contig 13401 bp, 22 predicted proteins | sample 2SPOviralmetaG_FD_130115 | JGI IMG/M metagenome (GOLD analysis project Ga0181379, IMG submission 130115) | Marine viral communities from the oligotrophic San Pedro Time Series (SPOT) site, San Pedro Channel, CA, USA - 2 SPOT_SRF_2009-07-10 | ecosystem: Environmental > Aquatic > Marine > Strait... | reverse complement strand
TCAAAGAAGGTCATGAACGGCACTGGATTCTAGATGATAATATTCGTGAATTCTTTCGATTCAATCAAAATCGTAGACGTAGAGTAATGAATGGTGGTACATTTGCAGCTGCAGAGGATTTCGTTGATAGATATAAGAATGTTAAGATGGCTGGCATGAATTACACATATATGCTCGTGCCGTCTGAGCAAACTCATTATAAAAAACCATATTATCTAAATTCTCGTATCTACAGTTGTATTCTTATATCTAATGATGTTGATCATAGATGGAGAGGTCAGTATAATGAAGATACCGATCTATCATTGCGAATCCTAAAAGATAAACATTGTACAATGTTATTCAATGCTTTCTTGTGTGGAAAAATTACTACACTCTCTATGAAGGGAGGTAATACTGAAGAGGTTTATAATTTCAATTCTGATGATAAGGAATATGATGACCGATACGAGTTTGCAAAATCTCTTCAAGATCAGCATCCAGATGTCACGACCATCACGAAGAAATTTGATCGATGGCATCATCAAGTGGATTATTCTTCATTCAATCAGAAGCCAATTTACAAAGATCATATTGTACCAGTTATGGGTATTAATAATTATGGTATGGAATATAGGAAGCCAACTCCAGAGGAAACAATCGAAATAGAAAAACATTGGGTATGAAAAAGAGCGTAAGAAATATAAATGACACAGAAAACAATATCTTTGATAGATCACAAGGTGTTGAAAACACATTTCATGGATGGTGGGGAATGCCTGAATATTCACATCAAGACTATGCTTATGCAACTGCTGAATTCAAGTTTGAAACAGATGAAGATTTACAGGATTTTGTAGAAAAGAGTAATTTAGAAATAACAGAAAAAACAAAAGCGACATGGTATCCAGATTTCCCATACGGCAAAGATGTAGATAATCGCTACTTTAAGGAGAGTAAAGTATGAGAACAATAATAGTTAGATTCCCAGATGAAAATTCTATGGTTGAATTCGGTAAAAAGATTGGCTTCAAACACTTTTTGCCAAAGAAGACCAATGGATCAATAAGACCCCGAACACGAATCAATTACAAGAAACAAACAAATACCCTAGAAGAATTCTTTGGTTAATATGATTTCTCTTACACTATTCAAATCCATATTTGATAACAAGACCCATCGAAAGATGGATTTTACTAATCTCGAATCTTTTGAGAAGTTACTTTATGATTTATCCAAGCAGCCCGGCTACAAGCCAAAGAAAGGTGAGTTTAAAGATGGATCGCCTCTGATCACACCATCAAGTTTCAATCATGGTACGACCAGAGCTAATCGAAATGTAATTCAATGGAATGGATGGGCTGCACTTGATGTAGATGATTATGAAGGTACATTTGAAGAAACAATTGGTAAATTCAAATCGAATTACTTTATATGCTATTCATCGGCTTCTTCAACAAAAGAAAAGCCAAAGTTTCGTGTTATTCTTCCACTCACTGAATCGATTCCTGCCGAGAAGATTCGACACTTCTGGTATGCCCTAAATCATGAATTCGGTTCTGTTGGTGATGCTCAAACAAAAGACTTGAGTAGAATGTATTATGTTCCTGCTCAATATCCAAATGCTTACAATTTCATTTTTACTCATGATGCTGAACTTCTAAATCCTACAGACTTGATGAAGAAGCATTCATTTGTTAATGGATTCAAAAATACATTTCAAGATAAGATGCCCGAACACATTCGTGATAAAATTGCAGAATACAAAAAAGACAAACTCACAAATGTAAATGTTAAGTGGGCTTCTTATCATGATTGCCCGTTTGTTAATAAGCAACTCATTACTGAATACAGGACTATATCCGATGGCGGATGGTATCATAAAATGTATCAGATTATGGTGTCAATTTCTACTAAGGCTCTGAGGGCAAAATATCCAATAACACCAGAGGATGTGGCTAAGTTATGTAAAGAGATTGATAATGATACAGGTGGATGGTACAAGCATCGCCCACTCAATCTAGAAGCGGCTAGGGCTATTGATTTTTCATTGAAAAGTATCTAAGTCATTGATAGTCAAACGATTATCAATTTCTAGGCAGTCTTGTAAACAACTCTGTAAATCATTGACTATCAACTGATTAAAGCACTAGACAACATGGTGATTCCATGATATAATATACCTATAAGATTAATTATGGATAATATTAAATTCAAAGACACCCTACTCCTCAAATCTGGCAAAACCGTCAGATTCAATACCGCGATGGTTGACCTCGCGACTGGTGAAAACTGGTTCAATTCGGCTATCATTAGTCCCGCAGGAAAGATCATTTCCCTAATCAAATTCACTATCGATGATGTGAAGGAGGTCATATAATGACTTACATCCGAGTCTACAATCTCGAGCAGACATGGCCACCATCTGATGTGCTTCGATGGTGTTCTAAAAATCATTTTGGAGTTTACCGAGAGGCTGACGGTCATATCTGTGGCGGATTAATCCATACGGAATTGAAGAAATGTTTGAAAGAAGACCACGGATATTTGATCATGGCTCACAATGGTGAGAAATGGACAGGATGGGCTCTAGCATACAAAGATGAAGGAATGAAGATGTTTCAGTGCTATGTTCCAGTTCGACAACGAAGAAAAGGAATCGGCTCTCGATTATTGAAAAAAGCATGTAGTATATTAGGACGGGTAGAAGTCTATGATATAAGTACATCTGAGAAATTTTTTAAGGCTAATGGTCTCACAAAAGGTGATGCCATCACAGGAAAAAAACTAAAAACTTGATTATGGATAATAAACTAAGAATGAAAATGTGGACGGATTTAGATTCGCCAAAACCGAGTTGGGAGACATTCAAACGAATGTTACCTGCGTGTGATAATGATCCTCGTGCTGTAAAAGCAAGATGGCTTCGAAAAAAGATAATTGATTTCAAATCTAAGAACTTTGCTAACCCATCATAATGATTGACAAGATACTATAACCTGATATTATATAATATATGAAAATCAAATCAAAACATCACACACGACCAATTCAAAGAATTGTACTTGAAGTAGAGTCTTTTGTACAGACTGCCGTTGTAGATGCCTTTGCTTTTTCGAAAGCCAAGGAATTCTTCAAAATGAATTCGAAAGAGCAGAAGGTACTGATCGATCTTCCACTAAGAGATATAATGATGCTTATTGATCGTAATCACTCTGAAGTTTTATAATATATGAATTCAAATGTAAGAGCTATACTCGGATTAGATGCACCTCCCACTCGCGAAGTGTCAAGAAATCGTAAAGGTGTTATGGTTTATGGTCACAAAACTGCTGGATCAATACAAGTATTTACCAATGAAAGTTGGCAAAAAAATAAGAAATACTATGTTTCAAGTGGACATGGGCGTGCAATCAATAACTTTATGAGAGGATAAAATTATGACAAGAATAAAACCAAAAATAATATTGACTGGAATGGTTATATCTATGGTGCTCGCACTATTTGATATAATGGCTGGAATTTACACTGCAGTATTAACAAATACATTTTGTAACTATGTAGTAATATCAAGACAAAAAAGTAAAGTGACAGTCAAGAGAGTTAAGAAAGAAAGATCAATGACTGCTGACGAATTCCGTGAAAGAGAAATTGCAGCCAATCCACATAGGGATTATCCATCACAATGAGTAAAGTTATTATATGGCGAATCTTATCTATCATACTTTGCACACTAATGGCAAGAGTATGGTTTGGTGATTGGCATGTTACTTTATTTGGTATATTCATTTCGACCGTTATGACATTTGTACACTACTACTTTGAAAAGGCTTGGAAATACTATGTTGTAAATGGAAATACAACTTTATAAAACAATAATATAAAACAATAAAAAATTATGGCAAAAATAAAATTATTAAAAGATAGTAAAGAGATTTACTTTAAAAGCGTAACTGAATACGAGTTAGAAGTTGGAGGAAAACCTTTGATGATTCATCTTGTAGAAGATTCAAATGAAGGTGAAGTATATTACAAACACGAAGATAATACTTGGACTGTGAATCAACCCGATTGGATTTTGGAAATAGGTGAAAATGATTGGGGTGAATCAATTTTTGAACAAACATTATGGGAAAACCTTAGTGGTATGATAGTCGATGATGAGATTTACACCCACGAGGATGACGAATTATGAAAATAACACTAGAACAATACGAAGAAAAAATCACAATTGAAACAGAAGATAATGGTCTAATGGTTTCAGAATTTATGGATCATTTATACAGCCTTTCAGTTGCCGCGGGTTACAACCCTCTTTCTGTCGCTGATGCAATGTATCAAAAGGGCTCGGATATGACTGAATCTTGTGATACTGAAGAAGGATTACATGATGAAATTTACACCCACGAGGATGACGAATTATGATACCATTAGATATGTCGATAGCATTAATAATTGCAATTGGTGTAGGTATATGCTGGTTCGTAACAAGAAAATAAATATATGAATAATTATAACAATGATGAAACAAAAGTGGTTTACGATAACAAGTGTATCATAACTCAAGAAGAAAAGATGCTAGATGTTGAAGGTGAAATACTAGAATACAAGCACAAGGATTATATGAAAGTAGTGATCGGCAAATCTGTTGCCCTCAAACTTTTCTATGACCAATCCTGTGATAGATACATAGGAGAAAAAAGTAAAATGCCCTTTGTTACAAAGGGTCCAGATCGATTAAAATAATATGAACTACGAAGAACTACAAGAAAAAGTAAATCAATGGGCAGCCGAAAAAGGCATCTTAGATAAGGCTACTGCACTCACACAACTTGGTAAGACTCAAGAAGAACTTGATGAAACTCGTGCAGCTCTCATCTTATTGGATTCTGCCCAAGGAGATCGCAATAAACAAATAATAAAATCAGAAGCGCTGGCGGAAATAGAAGATGGTATCGGAGATATGATGGTTACTATTATAATTTTATCTAAGTTGGTAGGATTTGATTCTGTTAAATGTTTAGAAACTGCCTACAATGTGATCAAGAAACGAACGGGCAAGATGGAAAATGGAGTGTTTGTTAAAGATGATGAATAAAAATAAATGCTGCGTATGTTCTCCCAAGTATGGTTCAATGACCTTTTGGAAGAATAAGGATTTCTGGCAAACGATGTTCATGTATTTGTGTATCATTGGTATGCTAATACTTGCATTGACTCACTGCACAAAAACATCTTAACTAAATTATGATAGAGAGAGATTTGAACAAGGGTCTGATTTGGTCGCCAAAGAAGAACCTTAATGTACCTAATAAGGGTACACGACGATCATATTCCGAAAACTGGAATAATGATAAACACATAACTTCTCTTGAAGATAAAGTACAATACTTTGATCGCCACGAATATAATGGTAAATTTGATGGCTATATATCACACATCCTTTCTGAAGAAGATAAAGAAGCCATTAAGAAATGTAATCATTTAGCAGAAAAAATGAAATGGAATGGGAACTGGCTATTCTCAATCTATAAAGAGAACAAATATAAATTTGAGAATATGTATAAGAATAAATCTTGACATATTGTCATAATAATATAATATATAAACCATGTCACTATTAGAAAAACTAAAAAAATCATCCCGATCAGCGGGAGTCTCAGTATTATCAGAATCTAAACTCTTTTCAGAGAAAGAACTGACTACAACATCAGTACCGATGATCAATACGGCACTATCGGGTTCAATCGATGGAGGTCTTGCTTCTGGTCTTACAGTTCTTGCCGGACCGTCTAAGCACTTCAAAACATCCTTTGCATTACTGATGGCTTCAGCATATCTTAAGAAACATGAAGATTCTGTTCTTATGTTCTATGATTCAGAGTTTGGTTCGCCCCAAGCATACTTTGAATCTTTTGGAATTGATACATCTAGGGTCTTACATACTCCTGTGACCAATATCGAAGAACTAAAATTCGACCTTGTACATCAACTGAATGAAATCGGTCGTAAAGATAAAGTGATTATTGTCATTGACTCTATTGGTAATATTGCATCTAAGAAAGAAGTTGAAGATGCCGAGAATATGAAGTCTGTTGCAGATATGACTCGTGCTAAAGCACTCAAAGGTCTATTCCGTATGATTACACCTTCACTCACATTAAATGATATTCCACTACTTGCTATCAATCATACCTATCAGACTCAAGAGATGTTTAGTAAGGCTGTTGTCTCTGGTGGAACAGGTGTGATGTATTCTGCTGATAATGTTTGGATCATCGGTCGTCGCCAAGAAAAGACTGGTACTGATGTATCGGGTTATAACTTTATCATCAATATTGAGAAATCAAGATTTGTAAAAGAAAAGTCAAAGATTCCTATCTCTGTTACATGGGAAGGTGGCATCGAAAAATGGTCAGGTCTAGTTGATGTGGCTATCGAAGGTGGATATGTTGTTAAACCTAAGAATGGATGGTATCAAGCCAAGAATCCTGCAACTGGTGATGAACTCACTGGTAATCTCAGATTGGCTCAGACTATGAATGAAGAATTCTGGACTAACATATTTGATGAGACAGATTTCAAATCCTTTGTGGAGAAGCGATTCAAGGTTGCATCCACTTCAATGATATCAGAACCAGAACAAAAAGATGAGCAAGATTCCTAAATACATACTAGTCGAAAAAGAGGACTTGGACTATTACGGTTTCAAGATTCAAGAGGGTGAATACAAAGATGTCATCTATTACTATGGAGAGGTGAAAATTGAAGAAAATGAAGATGAAGAACAAGCTGTCCTTAACTTCAATTATCAGATTGACAAAGGCAATGAACAGTATAGTATAAAGGAATTACAAGATTCTATAAAGTTCAACGATTTGATGGGTGATATATTAGCCGAAGTATTAGATAAAGATAAAGATAATGACGAAAGACCTACAGACGATAATTCTCAATAACCTATTACATGATGAAGATTTTACAAGAAAGGCATTGCCTCATTTAAAAATTGAATACTTCGAAGGATTCAACGCGCCTGTATATAAGTTGATATTATCATTTGTAAGCACATATAATAAATTGCCTAATTCAGCTGCTCTTGAAATTGAGTTTCAGAATTCAGATCATGTAACAAGGAATGATGCAAATGAGATTCTAACACTCATTAGAGAATTAGATAAAGAAGAAAAGGTCGATGATCAGTGGCTAATTGATTCTACTGAAAAGTGGTGTAAAGATAGAGCAGTATATCTTGCAATCATGGAATCGATTGAAATCATTGATGGTAAGAAGAAAGATAAAGCTGAAGGTGCAATACCAGAAATCTTATCTGATGCACTTGGAGTTTCATTTGATTCCAATGTTGGTCACGACTACATTGAAAATTCTGATGAAAGATTTGATTTCTATCATAAGAAAGAAGATAAGATGCCTTTTGATCTTGAAATGCTCAATACGATCACAAAGGGTGGTGTGGGAAGAAAGACACTGAACATTATCCTTGCAGGTACAGGTGTTGGTAAGAGTTTAGCAATGTGTCATTTTGCCGCGGCAGCAATGTCTGAGGGAAAGAGTGTTCTGTATATTACACTTGAAATGGCTGAAGAAAAGATTGCTGAACGTATTGATGCTAATCTATTCGATATCGACATCGGTGACATTGAGAATCTACCCAAAGATTTATTTGATTCTAAAATGAAGAAAATTCAATCAAAGACTCAAGGGAAGTTAATCGTAAAGGAATATCCCACTGCGGTTGCCCATGCAGGTCATTTTCGTGCTCTACTTGATGAACTCAGACTGAAAAAAGACTTCAAGCCCGATGTTATTTTCATTGATTATCTTAACATAGCGGCTTCTTCACGAATGAAAGGTCTTGGTGGCGCAATCAATTCATATTCCTTTGTAAAAGCAATTGCTGAAGAACTTAGAGGACTTGCAGTTGAATTCAATGTTCCTATCTGGTCTGCAACGCAGGTTACGAGAACTGGATTTGGTAATTCCGATGTTGAAATTACTGATACTTCAGAATCATTTGGTCTCCCTGCAACGTGTGACTTGATGCTTGCTCTGATTTCAACTGAGCAACTTGAGGGTATGAATCAATTAATGGTAAAACAACTGAAGAATCGATATAACGATCCAACATCTAATAAGAGATTTGTAGTTGGTATCGACCGTGCTAAGATGAGATTGTATGATGTTGAGGATTCAGCACAGAGTCTATCTAATGATGGTTCATCAGATTCTACATCAAATCCACAATCTAATTCTGATTTCTCGACCTTTAAGATATGATAACACTATCCATAAAAGGATCGAATAAAAAGATCAGATCAGAACTTGAAAGTGCTTTCTTTTTCTATGTAAAAAGACTGATGCCTAGACTGAAAAATCTTGAGGTTGAGATAGAACTCATAAGAAATCTGGCTGGTAAAGAGGGTCTTTATGGTGATTGCACTTGGAATGACAGGAATCATTGTCCAAGGGATTTCACGATTAGAATGGATTGTAATATAAAATTAGATGATATACATGATACACTTGCACATGAGATGATTCATGTTAAGCAATATGTTAGAGGTGAATTAATTGATTTAGTTCGGTCACCAAAAATGTGTAAATGGATGGGTGAATTAATCGATTGGACTAAGTTAAAAAACGATGAGCCATGGGAAAAAGAGACATATGAAAGATCAAAATTGTTATATGAAGAGTGGAAATCTTATAAATAGATAGTAAACATCACTATCACTAATTTATGGGAAATATGCAATCTTTCAAAGAATTTATAGCAGAGGCCGTAGGGCTGCAACCTTCGGAGTTGAAGAAAACAGCCACGGCTGGTCCATATAAGAATCAGGAGCGAACTGATATCCTCGCTGATCTTATCAAAAAACAAATACCATTAGAACTCATTAAGGGCAAGGATATCATCATTGCCAATGTTCCAGAGACATTGGAGAGGATCGAACAGTTTAAAAAGGATGGTAAAACCTTTGAAATGACGGGTGTTAATGGTCGCACCATTACATCTTCTATGCTGAATAAATCCAAATATTTTGGTGGTGGTGCAGGAGCAGGTGGAGGAACAAAGCAGACAGCGATTGGTGAATCTGCACAATGTGTATGGATGTCTGCAATGTTGGAAATTGGATCTGCAATGCCAATTGATAGTTTCACAGATAAAGTTCTTACTAAAGCATTTAAAAATGTAAGTGTTGGAAGTACAAGTCTTAAACAAATCCTTGCTATCGATGAGAGTTGGAAAATGTCATCTTATCTAACTGCACAGTATGCTATTCAAAAAGGTATCATTGAAAAAGGTATGACTTTTCATAGAGATGATACTGTAATGAAAGCAATATATTCTTCGAAAAATGAAGCCTTTAAGAACAATGACTTTAAACCATTAAAGGATGATAAATGGAATCCTGGCGACATTTGGGCAGCAGAAAAAGGTTTCAGAATAAATGAACTCAATACATCAACACTTGAAGGCTTTAATGATGATATACTTGATTTATATCTTCAAAAGAGACTGGTTGGTATTTCATTGAAAAAGGTATCCAAGGCTGTTATTGGTATTGAGAAGAATGTTGAGAGACCGCCACTAACAAGTGATCATAAATTTTCTGCGGGTCGTATCAAGTCTATATCAAAAGGTGAATGGTATACAACCAAATCTAACTTTATAGACTTTCAAGGTGGCTTTATGGCGTTGAGTGCAAACAAGGCTTATGGCTCACACAAAGTGGAGATTAAAGGTAAAAATGCCCGTGGTGGTGGCGCGTCTTGGGGAGTAATGCAAGATGCCGCGGTACGAGTTTATGGAGCTAGTAAGAAACTACCTAAGAATTCTGATATGACCAAGGAAGCCAAGTTAATCGTTTCTGGTAACAAAAAGGCTGTCAATAAGTTCACATCAATGCTCCAGAAGTTTGATAAAACAATTTCATCTGAACAGGTCGTTGAAAAACTTGGAAAAATGAAAGGTAAGGCAGCTGGAGTGTGGATTCATGGAAAACTTGGTGGATTACATATTCTCAATTTGATCCACAAAGGTGGCACAAAGGCAGATCAGTTTATTACACAGATTGTTAATTACGCAGGTAGTTCAACATCAGATTCTAGTGCATACATAAAGTTAACCGAAAAATAATGAGTCAATTAGAAGAAGCTCTAAGATTCCATAGAGAGAATCAAATACCTTTAGCACATAATATCTTTCGACCACATTCGGAGAACTATTATAAGTTGTTCGAATATGCTAGGCAGATGAGAGAATCATCTAGTGCTCCAACATATTTCAATGAATTTGATGATTATCTCATGTCAACAGATATTGGTAAATTTGGTCTTTATGAAGGTAAAGAAGTTCCACTTGATCATCCATTCATTAATGAAGCCGAGTATAAAGGAAGTGAAGTAGAATTGAATAAGCCCAAAAGAGGTGGTGATAAGAAATTTTATGTCTATGTAAAGAATGACAAGGGCAATGTAATAAAAGTTCAATTTGGAGATACAACTGGACTGAACGCTAAAATTAATGATCCAGAAGCCAGGAAATCATTCGCGGCTAGACATCAATGTCATCTAAAGAAAGACAAAACAAAAGCAGGTTACTGGTCATGTAATCTTCCAAGGTATGCAGCAGAACTTGGATTAAAAGGAGGAGGTAACTTTTTTTGGTAATATGAGTAAACCATATACAGATAAAATAAAAGGAAATACAAAAATTCGTGTATTTGAAGCAAATATAGAATCAGACGAACTTGTTTGGCATCGTGATCAAGCAGATCGATTAATAACTGTAATCGAAGGAGACGATTGGATGTTTCAGATGGATAATGAGATACCAAAATTATTAGAAGCAGGTGATACTCTTAGTATATCTAAGATGGAATATCATAGACTATATAAGGCAGGTAATACACCACTTAAGATAAAAATAGAAGAGCCAATGAAAAATTTCAAAAAATTCTTTGAAGAGCAAAATCTCAAAGAGATAAAATATATCGGTAAGACTGTAGTGTATGCAACTAGAGACACTTCAGGTGGAGGAGAAACAAGTTTTAAAACAAAGAGTAAAGTTGTTAAATACGATAAGAAATTCAATGTCCTCACACTTGATGATGGCACTAAAGTCAATCTTGCAATACATCAACGAAAAGATAAAAAACTTTACAATAAGAAAGACTTCTACATTGAAAATCACGATCTTGAAGAAGCATACACAGTTGATACTTCTCCGTGGCAAGTTTCTCATAAGGAAGTTCCTAAAGGAAAGGGAAATTGGTCATTTGACTACGTTGCAGCTCTCGACTCTGGAGGAATCAGTGCATTACAGAGAGACACATTTATTTCAAAGGCGCAGTCTACATATAAGAGTGCAGTTAAACAATTAATAAAATTCTTAAAGAAAGATTTAAAAGTCAAACCAAAAGACGTTAAAATCGAATTAGTACCATAATGAGATCATTTAGAACATACTTCTCAGAGGCTTCTTCTGGAAAAAATACTCACATGACCCACTTGGAAGATCAAGTGATATATGGTGGCGTAAAGGGAGCTCGAGAAGCAATATTTGCACTAAGAGCAATGAGAGATATGTTGGCAGGTAATAGTAATGAGAATTATGATGTTACTGTAAAATGGGATGGAGCACCCGCAGTATTTGCAGGAATCGATCCGAGTGATGGACAATTCTTTGTCGCTAAGAAAGGTATTTTCAATAAAGACCCTAAGGTATATAAGTCTGAGGCCGAAGTCAGAGCTGATACATCTGGTGATCTCGCTGAAAAACTAGTGGTAGCATTTAATGAATTGAAAGGTCTTGGCATCACTGATGTTATTCAGGGTGACATAATGTTCACAAAGGGAGATGTTTCAAAGGAATCAATCGATGGAGATTCATACTATACATTCCAACCAAATACGATTGTATATGCTATTCCAATCAAATCAGATTTAGGTAAAAAGATTGCCAAAGCAAACCTTGGAGTTGTGTGGCACACAACATATAAAGGCAAAGACTTTCCTTCGATGAAAGCATCTTATGGTGTGAATTTAAAGAGTTTGAAAAAGAAATCTTCGATTTGGTATCAAGATGCTGAATACAGAGATATTACAGGTAAGGCAAGTCTATCTGCAATCGAAACAGAGGAAGTGAATGATGCCTTAAGTAAAGCAGGAAAAATCTTTCAAAAAATTGCAAGTTCTACTCTAAAACAAATTGAATCGAATCCAGAACTTGCAGGTCAATTTGAAACATTCAATAATAGTCTAGTTCGAAAAGGAGAAAGAATTGGTTCACCCGCAAAGCACGTGAGCGACCTTCTTATTTGGTTCAAAAATAGATTTGAAAAAGAAAGACAAAAGAGAAAGTCAACAAAGGGTAAGGAAGGCGTCAATAGTAAAGAAAAGGAATTGATGACATTCTTCTCAAAAGAAAATAAGAAGAACTTACAACTTGTATTCGAACTCCAAAATGCTATCGTAGACGCTAAACTTCTTATTATAAATAAACTCGATAAAGTAAAACAACTTGATACTTTTGTTCGCACAAAGAGTGGTTTCAAGGTAACGGGCTCTGAAGGATTCGTTGCTATAGACAAAACTACTTCTGGTGCAGTCAAATTGGTTGATAGATTAGAATTTTCAATGAATAACTTTAGTAAAGATGTAATCAAAGGTTGGGAAAGATAAAAATATGATTAAAGGATTTAAACAGTTTAGTGAAGAGACTTCAAAGTCGGTCGTATTCACATTTGGTAGATTCAATCCACCCACGGTTGGACATGAGAAACTTCTCACGAAGGTAGCAGCAATTGCTATAGGTAATGATTATAGAGTCTTTGCTTCTCAGTCTTCTGACCCCAAAAAGAATCCTCTCAACTATAAAGAGAAGGTAATGTTAATGAGGAAGATATTTCCTAAACATGGCAGAAACATTGTCTTAGATAAGAAGATCAAAAATGCAATTGATGGTATGGTATATCTTTATAATGCAGGATATACAAAAGTCACAATGGTTGTTGGTGCTGATAGAATTTCAGATTTTAAAAGTCTCTTAAACAAATATAATGGTGTAAAGGCTCGTCACGGTTTCTATGATTTCCCAGAAGGAATTTCAATTGTCTCTGCAGGTGATCGTGACCCCGATGCAGATGATGTTTCTGGGATGTCTGCTTCGAAGATGAGAACTGCTGCAATGGAAGGTGATTTCCAATCCTTTGCAAATGGTCTTCCAAAGTCATTTGGTGATAAGTTAGCAGTATTCAATCTTCTTCGTAAGAGAATGGGATTGAAAGAAATGACAAATTTTCGTAAACACATTGAATTAAAGACATCAAATATTCGTGAGAGATATGTTGCTGAAGAAGTATTCTCAATAGGAGATAAATTTCTGACTTTAGATTT